>ERZ1031278.36-NODE-36-length-46736-cov-16.042030_pt1 | contig 46736 bp, 36 predicted proteins | sample MGYA00518738_ERZ1031278 | MGnify/ENA primary metagenome ERZ1031278 (study PRJEB33719, sample SAMN04261329) | wastewater metagenome | biome: periurban shantytown; feature: human; material: feces | host: Homo sapiens | place: Peru: Lima | collected 2012-07-26 ...
CCGCGCAACCGGAAAAATAAGGAAAATGCATGCAACTGCCTAAACCCGAAAAAAATACATGACTAAACACGAAACACCGACTTGACGAAATACAGGAGGCCAGGAGGCTGAAGGCCGCCGCGAACTGCCTGCGCGAGGGGATCGGCGAGACGACCACGTACCTGCTGCCGGAGTTCCCGGACGGACACCGCAGGCGCATTCGCACGAACAACATGATCGAGCGATTGAACCGGGAGATCAGGCGGCGCACGCGTGTCGTGGGAAGCTTCCCCGACGGGAACAGCGCCCTCATGCTCGTCTGCGCGAGGATCAGATACGTCACCGACAACGAATGGTCGACCCGCCGCTACCTCGACATGTCCCGACTCGATGACACCCTACAGGCAGCGAACTGATCATCGCGCCATGGACGGCCATGATCCAAAGTGCGCAACCTTTCGGGCACTACCTCCGCCATGGCCAAGGAGGGGACGGTCGCGGGCGAAATGGAGGAACGCAAGCTCAAGGCGGCCGCGAACTGCCTGCGCGAGGGCGTCGGCGAGACCGCCACCTGCCTCCTGCCGGGGTTCCCCGCGAACCATAGGATCAAGCTGCGCACGAACAACATGATCGAGCGATTGAACAAGGAGATTCGCCGGCGCACCCGGGTCGTGGGCGGCTTCCCCGACTCCAACAGCGCGCTCATGCTCGTATGCGCCGGAATCCGCTACGTCACCTCACGCTCGTGGTCGGACCGGCGATACATGGACATGTCCCGGCTCGATGACAACCTAGGCGCAGCGGCATGAAAGTCACGCCAACAGCTGGCCAACAGCCAATCTGCGCAAAGAAGCGGGCACTACCGGCTGAACGCACGCCTCACCGGCAGCCGTTTCTTGTTTCGTGATACACCTTGATGAACATAATTTGACCGTGTGCTCATAGGACGTCATTTACTTTCCATCAATCGTTCATAGTGCTGCATGAGAAGCTCGGCATTGGCTTTTGCGGAATATCCTCGTTGCTCTAGCAATGCTGGATTGTCTGTCAGCCTTCCTCTATTGAAAGCGTTTTCCAAGGTTTTAGTCCATTTATCAATATCAGCATCAAGAGAAAGGAAAGTACCTGTACCTGTGATATCAGTCTCCCTTGGTACATTATCTGAGTACATGCATGGCAAACCTGCCGCTTGCGCTTCTACGGCAGAAACCGGCAAACCCTCATATAACGATGGCATAAAGAAAACATCCATCACCGAATAAAGTTTATTGATATCCTCACGGACACCGGCTAGTATCACCACATTTGAAAGATGCTCGGATGAGATTATTCCCTCAAGCTCTTCTCGATCATCACCATCACCGAAAATCAGCATCTTAGCGTCAGGAAAAGCTTCATGAAACTTGGCGAACACACGAACAGCAAACGGAAAATTCTTTTGCTTAACGAGCCTGCCCACACAGCCCACAACTGGATCTGCTTCTTTAATGTCTAATTCAGAACGAAGCAGTTTCCTTGATTCTGAATCATAGGCGAATTGTTCTAGCGGAATGCCGTTATTAATCACAGTAAATGGTCGCGAGCCGAATAGGAATCGACCGGCATCATCAGAACAGGCAATACAGTCAGTGGCATAATGCTTGCCGATAGCATTAAGCGGAGCATTACGTAGCCGATGCAAAAACTTGTCAGAAGAGTTGTTCAAATGACTATGCAACACACGATGCTCTATACCGACCAGTTCAGCTTCCCGAAGCACACAAAATGCAGAGTTCGGCATATGGCAATGCACAATGTCGTAATTGAATCCAACTTTTTCGAACGCCTCATGCACTTCACTCATGAAACGTCTAAGATTATCACCAGCATAATTCACAGGGTAAACAGAGCATCCCCTAGCTTTTAGCTCTTCATCATAACGTTTCTTATGCATGTATACGCCATCTCGAATAGCGTGATGCATAAAATCATAGTGCACACGTTTTTCATCATGATAGCGTTCCATGTTATATACAAACCGAGACACCCCGGCTGCACGGCTCAAAGATGGCACTACTTGCAGTACCCTTAATTGCTTAGCGCACATATTACAAACTTTCTATCAAGACTCCATGGATAAGAACCTAGCTAAACTACTTAATATCGCACCTTATCCTAAGTGATTACCGCCATTTACATGAATAACCTCGCCACTAATACAGCGTGAAGCGTTACTCATCAAGAAGCACGCGACTTCGGCAACCTCTTCTGGTAAAAAAACTCGCCCTGCATGGGATTCGTTGGCATAATTACCATCAGAGACATCTGCATAGTTTTTGGTCATCGCCGTTGCAGTAACACCAGGAGCAATGGCATTGACCCGAATCCCTTTTGCATACAATTTTCGGGAAAGCCCCCCACCAAACAATTGACTGCAGATTTTGTCAAGCCATAAGGGATATCAACAGCATGATCTGCAGTCTCTGAGGAAATAAACAGTAAATCTCCTTGCCTTTTATGCTCCTCCAAATGCTCAAGGAATGTCTGGGCAAGAAAATAAGCACCGCGAAAATTCGTATTGAATTGGGCATCAAATTTGTCAGGAGTTACATGTCGGAAGTCACCTTCATGCAATGAAAGGCCCGCATTGCAAACCAAGCCGTCGAAGCCTCCCAAGATTGATTCCGCCCGTACAACAAAATCACAATCATTTTCGACCTTTGACACATCAAAAACCAAATATTGGGCATTCCCACCAAGTGAAGACACCGCTTTTTCTATTTTTTCCTTATTCCGACCTGCGATAAGAACACTGGCACCTTGGGAAACGAATTTCCTTGCCATAGCCAGACCAATTCCGCTCCCACCTCCAGTAATAACAATGTGACGTCCAGCAAGCATGCCAGAGGGACTAACTGCTCCTACGGTTATGTGAACAGGCGCTTGACCTGCAGCGAGCACAAAACGCGCAGCTTTCTTTAGTGCGTTATTAAGATTCATGTCTTGTACCTTCTTCGTTAGTTTATTTAAGCTTGACGCCTAAAGAACCAGCAATTATGAGAGCAGTCTCCTTGCCAATCGTGTTCTTAACGAATTCTTTGCCCTTACGCTTGACTTCAGAAATAAAATCACGCGGGCGACTCAAATCATAGAAATCATAAATCGCCTGTGCATCCGTACTCATCTCAGTAAAGACTTCAAATAATATCGGTCCTTCAACACTTGAATCCATAAATTGATCGACTGCAGCATCATATGATTTCTTATCTGAAGCAGTCAGATATGTAAACCCACAGGACTTTGCCCAACCTTCTGCCTTAGCGTTATGCCGCGCAGTGGTATGCAAATCGCTAGCTTTGTTGCGCCACATACCATTGTAATAAAATTCCTCACCGCCATGGTTATTCAGCAAAAGAATGCGTACATTCTTGCCGATATGACGAGAACGTAATGCATTCATGCCGTAGAAGAAGGACAAATCTCCGATGACCAAGAAACTTGGTGTATCAGAATCTGCGACAGCTTGACCAAGGAATGAGGGAAGGCAACCGTCAATACCATGAGTTCCAATGTTGGCATATACCTTCACATGTGGTTGAAGCTTAAAGAAATTAGTAATACGGATAGCATTGTTTATACTCAAGTGCAACAATGATTCTGAAGGAATACGCGTAACAACGTTCTTGATGGCATAAATATTAGACCATCCGAAGTCAGGATATTTTACAGAATCAGCATAATCAACAAGCTCATTATGATATTTCATATCATTGGCTATACCGTTTTCGACATGTTCATTAAAATACTTAAAGAAGTACTCAGGGGTACAGGCAAAAATAGTGGTCAGGCTCTTGAACAAATCGCAGACTTCGCCATCTTCTTGAACCAGCCAATGCTCATATTTGCCGTGATAACGCAATAGCATGGCCTTCAGCCCAGAAAATACCATACCACCGAACGAAATCACAATATCAGGCAACAGCTCTTCGAACTTCTTGTCACTCACGTAACGAGTATCCATGCAGACAGAAGGATTAAATGTACCTTCACATTCGATATTCGACATGTAGTCCACAGCAATCGCACTGTTGAACTTATGGAAGAACTCAGTCATCTGCCGCTGTTGCTCATCAGAAACATAGCTTTCCTGACCACATACCACGAGAATACGCTTAGCAGCTGCAAGCTGATTCACCTTTTCCTGCCATTCATCTTGAGAAGAGTTCCAATCCACTCGGTGAATGGCCTGCACCTCCGGTAACGAATGCAACGGAAAAGTCGTGCTGTAGTATTTCATTGGAACATTGATATGCACTGGCCCAGTACCATTATGATTAAGTTCCAACAAAGCTTCGTTAACCAAACGACGGCAGTAGATGTAATCATCATCATCACGAACAATTGGAAGATTCACTGACTTGCGAACATGCCGATCGAACATGCCAACTTGGTCAATCATCTGATCTTCCCATTGTCCCAACATTTCATAATCACGATCACCAGTCAGCACAATTAACGGTACATGCTGATAATATGCCTCAGCCACAGGAGGCCAATAATTACATGTTGCCGTAGAAGAAGTACAGGAAATAACCACTGGCTCATGAATGCGTTGTGAAAGACCTAGAGCAAAATATCCCGCGCTACGTTCATCAGTAATGGAATAACACTTGAAAAAAGGGTCCTCTTCGATTGAATGGACAAAAGGCACATTCCTCGAGCCGGCGGAAAGAACGCAATGACGAATACCACGTTCCTTGAGCAACTGGATAATAATTTGATATGGTTTAATCTCGGTGTACATGCTTTACCCCTCAATGCTTATTGGATTACTCATTGATAGCTTTGACCAAAAATGCCTTGGTTTCAGTCCGTTTTGTCTCCAACACCTGTGCTACATGCGCATGGTCAATTGGCTGATTAGCGATGTCAAGATCGCGCCAATCATCAAGATAATGCCGTGTCTCTCCAGTCATACCAAGCAAATTCATAATGCGTCCAGAAAAACGTCCAGGACTGATTGCAACAAATTTGCGTCCAAGATTCATAGAGAACGCAGTGCCATGGAACGAATCAGTAATCACATACTCAGCGTTCATGAACAAACTGACGAATCCTCCAACGGGCGGGCAAACAATGGTATGTTCACCTTTACGCTTTTCATGAACCCCATAAGCAATTCGATAAACCGGTAATCCAACTTTGCTTGCAAATCGCTGTACATATTGGTCGAATTCATGGTTTTTATTGAGCTGGTATACCAAAATATAAGACCCAGTAGGTAAAACACTATCATCACGCAGCACGCTCCAATCATCACGATTGAGCATCAATGTAGGGTCAATGACAGGTACCGCACCATGTACACCTATAGAGTCCAACAATTCAGCAGCTTCGACCTCACGCACCGAAATATGAGAATACTTCTTCAATGCATCACGCATTAAAGGCTTTTCCCAATCCTCCAACGAAGATTTGCCTATGCTAGCCGCATAAGCAATGCGTTTTGCTCCTTCAGGAGCAAAGGACAAATAAAAAGCCTTGTTAAAGCCTTCATTCCATGTACTATTCCACACCTGATCGGAACCAGTGCAGTAAATATCTGCCTGAGGAGGATTTTGTTCCAATGCTTCTACTGAATAATATTTACGGTTCGTAAGGGCAAGACTGGACTGACGAAAATCATTCAATGGCTTAGCGCGACGAGCTACAATCCGACTAACTGGAATACGAGCCAGTGATTTAACACCCGGAATTCTGAAAATCGGCATCTTCTTAGCCAATTGGCCATTAAGGGCTCGTTCGGTTTCATTTTCCGGAATGGCATCATGACGGTAATAATCCACGATTGACGGCGTAGCCCCAATGCGTGAGAGTACCGTTTGCGTCGCATAAGTCTGGAGACATGAACCATAATTCGGAGAATTATGTAACGTGACCACGGCAATGGTGGGTTTAGTATCCTTTACATTGTCAGTCATTATTAGTTCCTTTCCGCAGAAGATGCGTATAGATGAAGGAGCGCACAGAATTGGGAACAAGACAGACCAATATGTGCGGAATGGTCGTTCCTAGGAACTGGAAGAATGTGAAATATCCTCGTCGTAATTGTTCAGCTTTAAATTTCCAAATATGAGGAATATATGCTGGTCCACCGCGACGTGCATAGAAATCTGGGCTTACGCGCATTGCAACCAATGGCTCGTTAATATTCGCGGCCTTGCATCCGGAAGCTAGCATTCGGCTGAATAGATCCCAATCTTCGAAATACAAATAATCGGCGCTATAGTTTCCAGCTTCCAAAACGCGTGATTTACGAAACACCATGGAAGGGTGACGGAATGGATTGCGCTTTTTTGAATATGAGACAATCGACTGTTGATCAATCGGAAGATCAGATTCGGCAACAGGATGGTCTGGATCCTTTATAAACTCCACAATCTGTGAGCCCACCATATCCAAGTTATGATCAGACATCACAGCCAACTCTTTCTCCATTCGAGTCGAAAAAGAGTAATCGTCAGAGTCCATGCGAGCGATGATTTCATTTCTGCATTCTGGGACTCCATGAGCAAGGGCACTGCCCAGACCTTCATTCTTGGGCAAAACCACCAAATCGAGAAGTCCGGCATGCTGCTCATGGAACACATTGATTGCATTGTCCAATTCATGGGTCAATGGACCGTCCTCAACGAGAACAATCTGCTCGGGTGGAACTGTCTGAGCAAGCATGCTATGTAATGCTTCTACAAGATATTCGGGAGATTCCTTCGCATAGACGCTCATAAGAACGCTATACGGCAACTCCTTACTTTCTTTTAAAGGAGCATTCGCACTAGCATCATATTGTGTTTGATCACCTACTGACATCTGCCCTCTTCATTCATCTCCCTTGTAAATCAGCTGCAAACAAGTAATCAAAAAACTGCCACTAGAAACTCTAGTATGCACCATTGGGGTGCAGAACCGTGCCGATAGTACGGAGAATGTACACAATGTCCCCCAACACCGACCAATTCTGCACATAGGAAACATCAAGCTGCGGGGATGCGGACGAAAAGTTGGACGCGTGAGTGTCCGGATTGGAGTCCGCTGTGTTCAGCGAGGAGTAAAGGCAGAAAGCCGTCGACATGTACTTCCGGGAAGGCATGACGCTGAAGAAGGTGATCGCCGAGCTGGGGTACCCATCTGAGGGGTACCTGACGAACTGGATAGCCCGGGATCCGCGACATGGTCGCCGTCGTCTTTCGTATACGCTTGACGTCAAGGCCGGGGCCGCCAGACGCGTCATCGCCGGGGAGCGTTGCGGCGACGTCGCCAAGGACGTTGGCTGCTCGGCGACGAGCGTGTGGAAGTGGGCCGATGCATACGAACGGGAAGGAATCGGCGGACTCATGAACATGGGCGACGGCATACGGGTTCCGATGATGGACGACGGGTACGACGACCCGATGGGGCTGAAACGGCAGATCGCCGCGCTGCGTCTGGAGAACGCGGTGATGGGGGAGGCGATTGCGGTTTTAAAAGCCGGCGACCCGCGCCTCGACCCGTGCGAGCTGACGAACCGGGAGAAGACGCGGGTCGTGGAACGGATCAGGGGCGGGTTCGGCCTCGTGGCATAATCAGAAGGCAGGAACAAGGAAGTCCAACAAAACGGCACCACCCCCAAACCTCAACTTCCTATTGAACAAAAACAATCATCCGCAGGATGCGGTCGCTGCCGGGACTCCTGCGCAACTCGCTGACCTGGGACTAGGGGGCCGAGCTCGCCCTGCACAGGCAAATCTCCACGCTGGACATGGCCGTGTACTTCTGCGACCCGCACTCGCCCTGGCAGAGCGGCACGAACGAGAACACCAACGGGTTGCTCAGGCAGTACTTCCCCAAAGGCACCGACTTGAGCGGATACACGGAGGACTACCTCGACGCGGTCGGCGAGGGACTCAACGATCGGCCACGCAAAACCCTCGGGTTCATGAAACCCAGCGAGAAAATCCTCGAACTGCTCGACACGGCATGATACGATCACACCATTCCAAGACCGTCATCAAGAACGGCAAATCACCTAGGTATTGCAACCACCACTAAAATCGCTTTCTTTTATCCTGGAAATGTGATTCGCCTATCGACGAATATATTTCTTATAGAGACTTGAATACAGCGTTTCATTCCCATTGAAATCCAGCATTTTAAAATCAGTTTTCCACGTACACTTATGAATATAAGTGGAAGAGTCGGACTTATAAGATGACTTATCTGCATTGAGCATTGAACTCAGAGCCAAAGTATTAGCATTACTATCAGGAATACTATCGAAGCCCTCCCGTACATCCTCAAATCGGTGATACGCGTTATCGATGACACAATCCGTAAAGAAATAATCTATCAATAAATTATATGTGCTCAAATATAAAAACCAAAAATCATCAATGTATTTAAAGAGAGGATCACCTTTGTGCCCGCCTATACAATATATCGACCACAATCTCGACCATCTAGGATCCCACTTTATTGTATCAACCGATTTGGTGTCTGCCTTCACAGAGAAGAAGCGCCCACTAAAAAAATCTCTTTCAAATTCCGAAGTCATAATTACTGTTGCATCAATCCAAAGCCCTCCATGTTGGTATAGAAGTTCAAATCTTAAAAAATCAGAAAAATGAGTTAACGAAATAATATTTTCTTTTACGAAACCATAAAAAGAACGCGATCTTTTTGTATAATACTCGTAGTTATTCTTTGTGATGAGTATTACAGGATGCTTACCTGCGTAGAATTTAACAGATTCAAAGGCAATACGGACAATATCTGGCATTGCTTCTTCGCCTTGCCACCACATAATCCAGATGGGACATGTATCCATGTCATCATCTCTGATATTTGAGAATTTTTCATATTCCACATTTTTACTGAAAGATTCAAGAAAAGAATCCAAACCCTGCTTATATTTTTTCAAGGCATGGAATGACGCCTTTGACATGAATTTTCGGACTGCGAGTTTGTTCCCGAACAGGCTTCCGTATCGAATTAGATTCTCCACTATAATCTCCATATGTTGGCAAAACTGCTAGGCATATCATTTTTTGAAACTAGCATAATTATTTAACGACGACCTATCATTTAAATCGATTCATCAGTTTGCCCTGCCATGTACCCACTCCAGTTTCAAATAAAGAAATATACGTAGTATCTAGCTTATGACTCAGATATTGTGGCCATCGCCAATTATTGTATATAATCTGAGAAATTGCTTGTCCCAAAATAATCCCCCAAGCTCCAATATGTACTACTCCACACAAAAAAGCAACCAGTGAACAACCAAATACTGCAGCAAATAGATAACCCCGCAGATAAGGAATTTCATTCATACTTATTATATAATTGCAACATATGGAATGTTGTTGCAATAGCGCCATATATAAAGACAGCATAAGATATAATGCGTAATCGACCTGCGTCCCCGGTTTAAGAAGAGGGAGTAAGGGCAAGATTACAACAGCGACACCTATTGTTCCCAGTAGGTATAAAACCCAATATGCAACAATTCCTGTAGATATGATATATCTCTGTTGCTTTACATCGTTTTCAGCATACGCGGACTGCATTGCGGGGAAAAAGGATCTAGGATAGGCAGCAGCAAAGTTTGATGCGGCGGTCGCTAACTGAAGAATCACAGAATAGGTGCCGGTCTGCTCGAGAGTAAGGAATAATGAGCAAAGAATAGAAGTGGCTTGAGTAGACACATAAAGGGCTAATTGGACGAGGCCATCCCGCCATGCCAAATGTGAAATAGTAGCAAGAATTGTTCGAATCTCGTCAAAAGTAACCGGTCTCAGATCGCCGGCACGGCCTTGCTCTAGTTTTTTATGTTGCCTCAGACGTACGAGGGAATAACCTCGTAGAACTACCGAGTTAACGAAATAACCAATCGAAGCACCCAAAAGCCCAAAACCCAAAATGAGTAAGAGCCCGCTAATAATAAGCTGAGAAACCTTGGCAATCGTCTTAGCTTGGTTTTCTCCGGCTACATCTCCATACCCGCGTAAGGTAGTAATGGAATATAGAAAATATAAATTGAGAACAATTGATACGCAGAATAAAACCCACGATGCCCAATGCAGTCCATCGTTCAAATCTGAAGTGATATACGAAATATACACGGTTCCGATACTGGATAAAAGAATAAACGTTAAACCGGCGATAGCAGCATAAATGAGCTTAGATGTGCGAATAACCGTATTCAGTAAATGCCAATCGACACCATCCTCTTTCGAGCCCAGATCATGACCTGTAGCGGTCAAATGTCTCGCACCACTGACCACATAAACTATGTTACGCGCAAAAGTGGGAGTGAATCCGAATTCAAAAAGCATGGCCAAATTGGCTACAGCAATGTATACATACCACAACCCAAGTTCATCACCTGACAAGAAACGCATGAGCAAAGGCAAAAGAACAAAGCCACTTGCCATCGAAACAACTGTTCCTACATAATTCCAAATTACATCTGACCGTTTGGTTCGGAAAGCCATAATCTGATCCTAACTGTGAAGTTTCATCAAAAGATAATTAATTTTTTTTAGTAAAATTAACAACAAATAATGCCGTTTCAGAACAAGCCTGAATTTGAAGTCTTGCGTTTTAAACCCTGAAATCAAGTATGGGTTCTTCTGCCAATGAGGGAAATGATTGTCAACCCAAGAACGTAGCACATGAACATTTCTGAGTCCATCAAATCCAGAGGAGAGTTGGAAGCGAGATTCAAAGTTAAGAATGTGATTAATTGCCTGCCATTCAATTTCACTGTAATAATCTGTGAATCTGTCTCCATCGATAGACAACAACAAATGATCAAAAGACTTTAATATAGATAAATGCCTATTATTATTTAATGTATGAATTATACTATTTTTATGAATGGTATAACTATAAAGCGAAAAATGCGTATAAGCAATGTGTTCCGAATCTATCACTAGAGGAAGTATCGAGGCAAGATCTTCACCTATATATTGTCCATCCGGAAGGAATAACCCACCATGACGATTCAAAAAATCCTTATTTATAAACTGCAACCACAATTCTGCACAGTTACGCACATATTCTTTTTTCGAACAAGAAGATGTCTTACATATTTTTTTTATGAATGCCCCTTTATCATCTACAATAGAAGCCTCATAAAGGATAAGATCATTGTTCCATAAATCGGCATCTAACATTTTGCGCAAAACAGCAGTATCAACCATATCATCACTGTCTACGAAACCCATGTATCTGCCGCTCGCTACTGAAACTCCAGTATTTCTAGCCCTATTCTGGCCTTCGTTCTTTTTATGAATGACCCTGCTAGATACCGCAAACTTCATTTCGTCAAGTAAATTAGCTGTTTTGATATCAGATCCATCATCAACAATAATTACTTCGATTCGGGAATCATTAAATTGAGTAAAAGGATCGAGACATTTATGCAGTAGATTGGAAGGTGTGTTATATACGGGTATAATCAGAGTTAAAATGATATTTGTATTATCGTTCATACTACTACGCTTTCAAAACATGGTCATCACTATATTGGATACTTTTCCCTACTAATTTAAATACAGATAGCAATGCAAAATTAAAACAAACCAAAAAAGCAGACATTTCGCAGAAAGCTACCGGAACATATAGTATCAATCCATAAGCATTTAGACTGTATAAACCATTCTTACGTGCACGTATGATGGCCAAAAAATACATAATATAAAAAATCACTGCAACAATATATCCTGATTCAAGGATAATATGACAAAACGCATTATCCACGACAAAAGAGGTGTATCCATTATAAAAAATTTGAATCTTTGAATAATCAAAACCGAAGGGATTTATGCCGAAATTCGAATAGAAATAATTTGCCAATTCTAGTCTTCCTGAAAAAAGCCGATTCAGGTTACTCATCCAAGGCGAACTCGACGTATAATGTATCATTAAATATAGCGAAAAGATGCATTCGATTAGGAACAAAAATGCCATCAAAGTATATATAGCTTTATGAATATTCTTTGATTTTATCAACGAGAATATCATCGATATGACAAGAATAAAAACTATACAGATTGACGATGTCCTCGAATACGCGATACTCCAACAGAGAAAAAAACCAAATGACTGCACGAGCAAATCCAACAAGTTAAATTTTTTAAATCGCATTATGGCAAAGGCGCAGCAAACAACTACTACAAAAGAGGAAAAAGTATTAGGATGGGTGAACCCCATAGGATCACGGACAAGCCCACCATCTCCTTTTATCGGATAAGATGGGATTATACCGAGTCTTGCACTCAATGATGTTAGCGCCAATATACTGCCATATATTATGATCAGTATCTTCGCTATTTTTTTTACATCAACTCCATCAGACGCAATCGCGAACAAAACCAGTAGGGCAAGATTCCAACTTTCCGAAAAATATGTGGACAGTCCCAAAAATATAATCAATGGGAACAAAAAAATTAGTTTGATGCGTATTTGCTTATTCGAAATTATTATTATCGCTAATATAATAGCACAAATTACACGTACATATAGATATATAGGATATATAAATAAACTTTCGTTATTGCGAAAATTTGTTAGTGTTAAAGCGTTTGAAATGGTATACATTACAAAGCATAGATAAAAAAGAGATAAGGGCCTTATCTTTTTGTTTAAGATATTCATGTTCTCTACCATCTAAAAATCACTCGATGACGAGTCTCTCATAATACTGGGTAAGTGCTTCAGCATTCTCTTTAGCAGAGTATCCCCTTAATGCCAAAAGTTCAGGGTTCTGTGTAGAGCGATCCCTGATGTACATCTCTTCAAGTGCATTGCTCCAAGTTCCATAATCTGCAGTGAGGTCGACAAAGATACCAGTCCCTGTAATATCTGATTCTCTCGGCACATCAGTGGAGTATACACAATGTAATCCCGCCGCCTGAGCTTCTACACACGAAACAGGAAGACCCTCATACAATGAAGGCATGAAAAATGTGTCCAGCATAGAATACAATTCGTTAATATCCTCACGCACGCCAAGCATCAATACGGAACTGGTTACGCCTTCATCATGTACCGCTTGTTCCAATTCAGCTCGATCTGCTCCATCACCAATAAATACTAATTTGGCATTGGAATGCCTCCGTAAAACTGTGCAAATACTTTTACGGCAAACGGATAATTCTTTTGCTTGACCATCTGTCCTACACACCCAATTACAGGAGCGTCCATTGGAATATCAAACCCAGCGCGTAAATCATGATTTGTATTGGGGTTATACTCAAACTGTTCAATTGGGATACCATTACGAATCACGGTAAATGGTTTGCTTCCAAAAAGAAACTTGCCAGCGTCTTCGGAACAGGCAAGCCTATCTGTGGCGTACCTCTTACCAATGGCATTCAATGGTGTATTGCGTAAACGATGCAAAAATTGATCTGAACTGTTGTTGAGATGGCTATGCAAAATCCTGTGTTTAATTCCGACATGTCTAGCATCACGTAAAACACAAAATGCTGAATTCGGCATATGGCAATGGACGATATCGTAGTTGTCACCATGCCGTTCAAAGAAGGAGCCAACTTCACTTACAAAACGGAAAAAATCAGCCCCTGCGTAGTTGACTGTGTATACTTTCGACCCCATTTTCTGCAACTGTGCATCATAGGTTTGAGGATACATAGATTTGTCATTTATGACACCATAATGCAGGAAATCATAGTGCACACGATTCTCGTCGTGGTACAGGGCCATGTTGTAAACGAATCTTTCTACACCGCCAACACGACTGAGAGCCGGAACAACATGCAAAACCCGTATAGGAGCGTTCATTTCTCCTCCTTGATGGCACTTGATGATCTCTTCCTTAAGAGGTGCGTGTATACGAATGAACGTACTGAGTTCGGTACCAGACATACTGCCACATGAGGCACTGTGGAGACCAAGAACTCACTAAACGTGAAATACCCACGCTTCAGCTGCGCTGTTTTGAATTTCCAGATATGCGGCAAATATGCGAGGCCACCACGGCGCCCGTAAAAATCGGCGCTCACACGCATGGCGACCAGAGGATGGTTAACATTCCATGCCTTGCACCCGATAGCAAGCATCCGGTTGAACAAATCCCAATCTTCGAAATATAAGAATTCGCTGCTATAGTTTCCTGCTTCTATAGCCTTACTCTTCTTGAACACCATTGATGGATGCCGGAAAGGATTTCGTTTTTTTGAGTACGCATTAATCTCATGTGAAGAAACTGGAAGAGTAGAAGTCGCTACAGGATGTTCGTAATCATCCACAAACTCCACAATTTGCGAACCAACCATATCCAAATTCTGCTCATGCATCAGCGTGAGTTGCTCTTTCATGCGTGTTGGGAACGCATAGTCATCAGAATCCATACGGGCAATGATTTCGTTACGGCACGCAGGTACTCCACGCTCTAATGCGTAACCAAGACCATGATTCTCAGGATAGGCAATAATAGTGAAAAGCTCAGGGCGAGCAGAAGAAAAACTATCAATTGTCTCATTGAGTTCGCTAGTAAGCGGCCCATCCTCTACCAGCACAATTTCTTCCGGGGATATGCTCTGGTTCAGCGTACTCAATAAAGCTTCTTCGAGATAGGAAGGATTCTCCTTCTCATAAACGCTCATAAGAACACTGTATGGAGGGAATTGCGCCGCTGCGTCATACGCATCAACTGTAGAATTAGAGTTGTTTGAAAGAGTATCTGTGCTCATCGACGACCTCCGACAGAGCAGTACATACCGGTCAGCTGCACAGACATACAAGTACCTTTCTCTTCCTGGTTCCTCGCTCAGGCCAACACTTGAATCACTGTACAGCGACGGGAGTACCCCTTCTTACCTGCTACTAGTTTCCGTCATTTTAATTCACATTTCAGCAGACCGATAGAAGGCAAACCACTCATCACCATAATTCAACTGGACTGCAGCAAACAATGAATCTCATAAAAACTAAATCTAATTTTTATTCTTGGCTTGTATCAAGCTAGAATCAACAATCAAACTGTGTAAGCATACTGACGCGTAATTTGAGGCCGTACCGGGGCTTCCTCAACGCGGTAGTGCTTGCGCATGCTGGTCAGGATGGTGCGCAGCGCCTTGTTTGTCTGCTCGGCGGCAGTGCGGAATTTTGCGTATTCCTTGCCGTGCGGATCTTCAATATCCTCGGGTTCGGGAAGCATGGGCCGAATAATGGAAGCAGAGTCAATCACTGACTGCAAGCGTTCCTGAATGGTCAAGCCCTTGACCAGCCCGTTGCGTGCGCAGTACTCGCACATGTTTGCGAAGTCACCCAATAGGAACGTGTATTTCACAGCAGTGGGAGCCAACGTGACAATGTCTTTACGCTGATCCTTTTCAAAGCACAGGATCAGATCAGCGGACTTGGCCATCGGCTGCGTCAGGCGCCGAGAGCGGAACCCACCCGGTTCGATGCCCACGCTCTCCATGAGCAGGGCGCTGTTGGGGTCAATCTGGTGCATGGGCAAGCCATGCGTGCCCGCGCTGGAAACCTGCACTGTGGTACCGGAAAGGTAGCGGGTGAGCAGCAACTCGCCCATGGGAGAACGACAAATATTGCCGGTACAGACGAACATAATGTGCATGGGCTCAGTCCTTCTTCATACTTACACGCTACCTTGCGGGCCTGCGTACAAACCACTAGCGCACCATTCTAGTCCGATACGTCGGACTGTGGCCAATCCGCGTCCGCCCACCATCACTTCATCTTCACAGAATGCTAATGGGAAATCCGTTTTTTTGAGCGATTTTTGCTATAGGGGGGGGGGCGGACTCATGGTAGGCTGTGCAACAGAGATGAAATTAACATGATTTCCTTGCAGTTTCAGGAAATACCTTAAGGGGATGAAGTTCACGTACCATGTCGAGAGTCAGCACCACGGCATCAGCAACGGCTCAACATATGAACAGCACCACAGCAGAGACTGAGACACTGCACCGAGTGCAAATCAGCCGTGCTCAGGCAGCACATACGGATTTTCACATTGCGGACGCAACTCCTGATACGGCTGCACCAACATTTTTTGACGGCACTTACTTCTCGTCTTCTCCGGATGGCACCGTTACTCATAACGATGCTGGCGATAGGCCTCATCTCACCGAATATTCAGTGCCCAAATGGCGTTATCTGTACAATACGACCATGGTGATTCTGGATCTGCTGATGACCCTCATCGCCACCTGCATCGTATTCGCGTGCAATCCAGGAGCATATGCCAATGTGCAGAACATGGGACCATCCGATTATGGTGTATTCAGTTTCCTGAGCTTGGCCTGCATCTCCTGGCTCATCAGCCTCTATGCAGCTCGAAGCTACGAACGCCACACTATGGGCGAGGGATACGGACTATATGCCAAGCTGCTGAATGCGGCCTTTATCGACTTCATTATGCTCTGTACATTGGGATACTTGTTCCATCTGAATGTGCCGCGTTCCCTGAATGTATTTATTCCTATCCTTTCTCTCATCCTCGTTATCGTTGAACGGTGGCTGATGCGTCGTGCGCTTCACCGCAATCGAGCAAAAGGCGAGTTCAACTACCCCACTATTATCATTGGCTCTCCGGAGGGCATCAGTAAAACGCTGAAGCAGCTCAAGGCATGCCTCAGCCTGGGGTATGCACCCATCGCGGTCTGCCCTGTTGCCTCTGTGTGTGATTCGGATGACCCGAATGCTGCTCAACATCTTGTATCGGTTCCGTTTATTCCTGCCAATGATGAAGAAGCGCGGCTCAAGGTGTTGGCGTTGAACTCCCATTTGCCTCAGACCGCCAAACGGATGAAGGTTCGCACTATTCTGATCGCTGATGTGCTGACGCGTGATTCTGAAACCATGCGTACTCTTTCGCTCGCTGTTGAATCTATGGGCATCGAGCTGGCTCTTACTGCATCCGTTGCAGATCTGAGCGGCGCAAACCTGCAGCTACACAATGACCCCTCTATGCCGATTTTGACAGCCCGACTTGCACAGTATTCTCTGCCGACTCGCATCTTTAAGCGTGTGTGCGATATCGTTCTCTCCCTGGTGGCAATCATTCTGAGTTCGCCCATCATGCTATGGGCTGCATATAAGGTTAAGCGAGAAGACGGTGGCCCCGTGTTCTACTCACAGACTCGTATCGGCATCTACGGCAAGCCTTTCACTATGTACAAATTCCGTTCCATGCGGCTGAACGCCGATAAGATGGATGCCGAAGTGGCTGCCGCAGCTGGCGTGGAACTGGGAACAACATTCAAGGTCAAGGACGATCCTCGTGTTACTAAAATTGGTAAGTTCATCCGCAAGACTTCCATTGACGAGGTTCCTCAGTTCTTCAATGTGCTGAAGGGCGATATGTCTATGGTGGGTCCGCGTCCGCAACGTCAATATGAGGTTGACCAGTACTCGCCACTGTATTCCACTCGCCTACTGGTCAAGCCGGGTATCACCGGCCCTTGGCAGATTTCCGGGCGTAATGATTTGTCTCAGGAACAGTCTGAATATGCAGATGTGTCATATATTCAGAATTGGTCTATCACGGGGGATATTGCGATTCTGCTGAAGACAGTGGGCGCGGTATTTAATGGGACTGGTATGTAGTTTTCACAACGCGAAGAAGGGCGTCAGCTTTGACGCCCTTCTTTTGTCTCTCCCTCAGAGCCTGTGGCTGACGTCCTCGTCAGAGGGAACTTTTACTGCTTGTTGATGGAGCAGGCAGCAGTATCGGTGGTAACACCGGAATCAATCCAGCCCATTGGAGTTTGGTCGATAGTGAGGTCGGAGACAGCCTTGGTGGACGTGGTCACGTCGAAGGAATAGGTGACGGACTCTCCAGGAGCTATCGTGACATTGCTCGCATACACGGTTTTACCATTCAATGTTTCTTGACGGCTCTCCGTCACTGAACCACCACTGGTCTTAAGATTTGAGATGGAGCCGCCGGCAGGCGCATAAATCAGAGTTTTTTCCACACCTTGTCCGCCGGAGCCAAGGATATAGCTCGTTAGAGCACCAATCTGGCTGCTCTCCAGTGTATTTGTCATCTTATATTCCACATGATAGGTCTGAGAACCATCATTATCACAGGTGGAACGAGTCACCTTCGAAGTACGATGAATATACCATCCCATCTTTGACGGATTCTGCTCAGTCACATACACTCCCACCTGCGGGTTTTCCTCGCTGCTTGGCGTCTGCGCGGTGAAGCCTGCATCGCTGATGGACTTCTCGGCCGTTTCGTCAAAGGCATACATGGAGAAGTGGCGGCCTTCGGCCATGCTGCCCATCGCCTGTGCCACCTTGGTAAGCTCCGTCAAATCCAAGTTGGAGAACATGCTGCCGACAGTCTGCTCAGCTACCTGAGCGAAGTAAGCGTCGGTCTCGGCGATTGGATAATCGACATATACCTTGTTCAACAAGAACTTGGCGGTGTATCTCCAGTGAGCACACGACCATCGGAAAGGGTGATGTTGCCGTTAATCTTCACCAGCTCTTGCAGGAACACTGGATCGACCATAAGCACACCATCCAGCTGGGTACCACTCCCCCCACGGTGTGCGCTGCCAAATGGCACGCATGCCTTCAGCACTACGCGAGGTGTCGGGATAAACGGCCAAATCTCGTACATCGAACGACATATTCAGCGGACCCCACTGTTGGAAAATACGCTGTTCATCACCCGTAGGATCACCAGCACCATATGGAATATATTCACCATTCGAACGGAAATCACCAATATTGATTTTGCCGTTGTCAGTAGTCACCACGCCCACGGAACCAATCAGGCCACCGGCTGAACGTTCCTCCGAAGTAGTCATAGCCATCAACGCATACGTGCGCGATCTCGTTCGCGGCCGCGGTCTCGGTCTTTGCCTGGCTGATCTGCTGGCTCACCGTATCGAGGTTGTCGAGGTTACTGAGATCGGTCACACCGCCCAGTAGTTGCATCGCCTGTTCCTCATGCGCCTTTACCTGCTTGGCCTCGGAATACAGCCTCAAACCGAAGAATCCGCCTACGCCCAGCAGCACTACGAGCAACGCCAAAATCGACACCACCCACGGCCAGATGCGGTGCCTTCTGCGTGGAATACTTGCTGCGTGACCTGCCCTATGGACTCTCATGCTAACTCCCAAAACTAATCTTATTGACTTGTAACCTCTTGCAATAACCAACCGCCCATTATGTGCCCCGGTCTTATGCACAGAGCATGTTCGCGTCCTGCTTCTGCACATATTCCGAACCTACTAGACCACCCCTAGGTATAGCGTGTTGGGGTGCTTTGAGAGGCTGCTCGGCCAAGCACGCAAAAACGACGGTCGCCGAATACACCGAATACGCATTGATATGCGAGGCGCATATATCACTGAACGGATACGTCACCGACACCGCCAAGACAACAGGCCGGGCAACAGAAGTGGAGTGGCGCGTGACTGGAGCTCAGGGAATCAAGAATCATCGCGGCGAACTGCAGCGGGTGCTGAGCCGCGAGGAATCATATGTAGACGGCAAACTCAGCCGGGCGGCGTTCATCTCCATCGCGATATTGACCTTCATCACCTTCGTGGGCAACTTCACGCAGTTGCAGCTGAGTTCCGCGCTGCCGATTATCGTTTCCGAATTCCACATCTCCGTAACCACCGGGCAGTGGCTCACCTCCGTGTTCCAGCTGGTCATGGGCGTGATGGTGCCGCTGACCGCGTTTCTGACCCGACGCTTCTCCACCCGCCAGATCGTCATCTGCTCGATGGCGGTGTTCACACTCGGCTCCGTGCTGGCATGGTTGGGGCCAAACTTCGTATGGGTGCTGGTCGGGCGCGTGCTCGAAGCTGCCGGCACGGGCGTGATGTGGCCGGTGCTGCAAATCACCGTGTTCTCCATTTACCCGCTGTCTCGCCGCGGGTTTGCCATGGGCACGGTGGGCATGGCCATGAGCGTGGCGCCAGCCATCGGCCCCACCTTGGGCGGCTGGCAGACCGATGCCAACGGCTGGCGCTCGATCTTCCTGACCATGACCATCATTGGCGTAATCTCGCTGCTGGCGGCCATGTTCGGACTGCATAATTTCGGTTCACACGACCCTTCGGCCCGCGCGGACTTCTTCTCGGCATGCCTGTCGGTGATCGGCTTTGGCGGGCTTATGTTCGGCTTCACCAATTCAGAGACCTATGGATTCGCGGCACCGGTCACGTGGGGGCCGATGGTTGTGGGACTGGTCGGCATCGTGTGGTTTGTGATGCGTAACCTGCGCGCTGGCAAGCGGTATCGCGAGGCCGTAGCCAAGGACGAGTCGGCACTCCCCCAGCCGCCGCTGCTGGACTTGGAAGTGCTGAAGAACCGTTCGTTCACCGTCGGCACCATTACCGCGTCGCTGGCATTTTTCGCCTTCAGTTCGATTTTGGTCATCATGCCGCTCTACATCCAGACTGACCGCGGCTATTCGGCCACGATGAGCGGTCTGATCATGCTGCCGGGCGCCATCGGCCAGTGCGTCTCCCAGTTCTTCGGCGGCCGCGCGATGGATCGGTTCGGCGCGCGCCCGGTGGCTTTGTTCGGTTCGATTGTGTTGACCCTTGGCACCTTGGGCATGTCGCTGGTGGCGATGGATACGTGGATCTGGTGGGTATCGATCTGCCAGTTCATCCGTCAGATCGGCATGGGTTTCCTGCTGATGCCGATTACCACGTGGTCCCTGAATTGCCTGAACGGGCCGAGCGAAGTGTCCGCCGGATCATCGGTGACGAATACCGCGCGTCAGATTGCGGGCGCTGTGGGCGCACCCGTGTTGGTGATTCTGATGGAAACGTTTGCCGCTTTGCATAAGCAGGGCGGCGCCTCCGCCGTCGCCGCTTCGATTTTCGGCATTCAATGGGCGCTGCGAATCTCCGCAATAATCTGTCTGGCAATGGTGTTGATGGTGTTCTTCGGCGTCAAGGGCGACGGTGCCGGTCGTACGCGAGACATTATTTCCCTGCGTTCGCTGCGCGAACGGCGTGCGCGGCGTATGGCTGCGAACTGACGGCAGATCCAACCATTCTCAACATAATAAGAAACCCCGGTTTCCAACACCGGGGCTTCTTATTATGTTGTGCTATCGCAGGATTTCAGCTGGAGTCTATTACGCCCTGCCCATCAGCGTCAGGACAATCAGCAGCACGTTGAGCGCCACAATCAGTGCCACGACGATCATGAAAATCACGTGCTTGACGGGGCCGTCAACCCACTTGCCCATGAGTTCCTTGTCATGCGTGTATCGCATCAGCGGAATCACGGCGAACGGGATGCCGATGGAAAGCACCATCTGGCCGATGACCAGCGCCTGAGTCGGGTCCTTGGCGAACCACAGCACAATCAGTGCCGGCACCAGCGTGACCACGCGGCAGGCCCACATCGGAGCGTTAACGTGCAGCAGACCGTGCATGATTTCCGAGCCGGCATACGTGCCGACCGATGTGGAGCTCAGCGACGAAGCCAGCAGGCCGATGGAGAAGATCGTGCCGATCACCGGGCCAAGCACCTGCGCGATCGCCCGCTGTGCGCCGTCGATGGAATCCGTGCCAGACATGCCGTGCAGCGAGTTGGCGGCGAGCACCAGCATCGCCAGATTCACGGTGCCGGCCAGCAACAGCGCCCAGACCACATCGATTTTCGAGCCTTTCAGCTGCGTTTTGATCGACGGCTTTTCGCCGCCTGCGTAATGGTCGTTCACCAGCGTGGAGTGCAGGTAGATGGCGTGCGGCATCACGGTGGCGCCCAGAATCGAGGCGGCCATCAGCACCGAGTCGGTGCCCTGGAAGCGTGGAATCATGCCCTTGACCACTTCGCCGGGGCTCGGCGGGTCCACGAACAGGCCTGCGATGAAGCCGAATGTGATAATCAGCAGCATCACGATGATGATGCGCTCGAACGTGGTTTGCGTCTTGCCACCTTGGAACCACAGCATCACCGTGGAGATTGCGCCGATCACCAGACCGCCGATGAACAGCGGCAATCCGAACAGCAGGTTCAGGGCGATGGCACCGCCGATCACCTCGGCCAGATCGGTGGCGATGGCGATGACCTCGGCCTGCATAAAGAACATGAAGCGGCCGGCATCGCTCATACGTTCACCCAGCAGTTCCGGCAGGGATTTGTTGGTCACGATGCCGAGTTTTGCGGACTGATACTGGATGAGCACGCTCATGGCGTTGGCGAGCACCAGCACCCACACCAACAGGTAGCCGTATCGCGCGCCGGAGGTGATGTTGGCCGCCACGTTGCCAGGATCGACGTAGGCCACGGCCGCCACGAACGCGGGGCCGAGGATGCTGGCCAGCGCATGGTCATGCGGCTTTTTCTTGCCGTTTGCCACGGTTCCAGCTCCGGCTCCGACTCCGGCAAGCTGGCGTTCCTTCTCGATTTCCGGTGTTTCCTGTTCGATGTCTGCCACGGCGTTCGTCATAGTGGTTGCCGCAATGGCATCTGCTGCGGTGTGTGTTACTGCCATATCGTCTGTTCCTATTCCCTTCTCCCTTCATACCGGGCTCAGTTATAGCGCGGGCATGTTTCCCGCGTCAACAGACGGACAATCTGCGGACGATTGATGGATGACTGGCGGACTGGCAGCTGGCATTCCCCGCCATCTCGCTCATGAAATGTGACAAACCGCCGAAAACTCGCTCATGAAATGAGGAAATTACTAGAAAACTCGCTCATGAAATGTGCCAGACGGCAGAAAACTCGCTCATGAAAGTGTAAAATCATTGCTATAGCAGTAATTCGGAAAGGGGCTCCTCATGTATCTCAAACGCAAAGCCGATGCCTATCTCAATGCATGGAAATCCGACCCGAATCGCTCCCCGCTAATCATCAAGGGCCCTCGTCAAGTAGGCAAGACAGAGACTATCGATTACTTTGCCGCACACAACTACCGTTCGGTAGTGGAAATCAACTTCGTTGAGGAACCGAAATATCGCGCAATCACTGCGGACGGTTATGGCGCGGATACCATCGTCCGCAATATTTCCCTGATCGACCCAGCTAAAAAGTTCATTCCGGGCGATACGCTCATCTTTTTCGACGAAATCCAGGCCCATCCTGATATCGTCACTGCACTGAAGTTCTTTAAAATCGACGGCAAATATGATGTGATTTGCAGCGGTTCAATGCTGGGCATCAGCTATAAGCAAATCGAAAGCAATAGCGTGGGATATAAGACCGACTACGAAATGCGATCGTTGGACTTCGAGGAATTTCTGTGGGCTCGCGGATACGATGAGGCCGTCATCGAAAGCATGTTCACCCACCTGTGTGATGCTACGCCATTCTCTGAAGTGGAAATGAACGTCTTCTCCACGGCATTTATGGATTACTGCGTGCTTGGCGGCATGCCTGCGGTTGTCGCCTCCCATATACGCACTGGCACGTTCGAGGGAACACTGCAATTGCAGCGCCAGCTTATTTTGGACTACCAGGAGGATATCCGCAAATACGCGCAAGGACTCGATCAGGCACGAATTCTCAACGTGTTCAACCATATTCCCGTGCAACTCGCCAAGGAAAACAAGAAGTTCCAAATCAGCAAGGTTGCCAGCGGAGCGCGTTTCAAAGACTATCGAGGATGCGTGGAATGGCTTGAAACCTCGGGAATGGTGAATATCTGCCGATGTATGTCCTATCCTGAACTGCCGTTGAAAGGCAATTATGACGAAAACAAGTTCAAGATATATTTCGGCGATACCGGTCTGTTCGTAGCGATGCTTGACGACGAGGCCAGTGATGATCTGCGGGCCAATCGTAATCTTGGTGTCTATAAGGGTGCTATGTACGAGAGCATCGTCTCTGAAGCGCTACGGAAATCCGGCTATGACCTGTACTACTACAAAAAAGAGGATTCCACACTGGAACAGGATTTCTTCGTCCGCACGCGCGAATGGCTGGTGCCGGTGGAGGTGAAATCGAAAAAAGGCACCGCCAAATCCATGCGGACGCTAATCGCTTCGGATTCTTATCCGGAAATTCAGTTCGGCGTGAAACTATCCGCCGGCAATATCGGTAGTAGCGAACACGTGTTCACCGCACCATACTTCACCACATTTTTGCTCCGACGGCTCCTGCGCGCTTATGACGAGGGGCAGGCACCTATGCTCAACAATCCTGAGCGGTAGCCCCTATTCGTCTGCGGGCACGGCCTGGCCCGGGCAGGTGTGGAGGACGGCGAGCATGGCGTCCTTTTCTTGGGAGGTGACGGTGAGCTGGTACTTGTCTTTGACGCCAATCTGGCGGGCCACGTAGTCGCAACGGTAGTCGGCGTTGGTGGGTAGCCAGTAGGCGGCGGAAGCCGACCCCTTCTCCTGATTGGCCGGGCCGTCGACGGCCAGCAGGTTGTAGGGGTCATTGCCGAATTCATGGCGTTTGGCAGTGGACCAGTCGTGCGCACCGGATTGCCAAGCGTTTTCAAGGGCCACCACATGGTCGATCTGCACTTTGGCGCTGGTGGCGCGGCCACGTACGAAATGGATGGTCTGGGCGGTGTACGGATCGGCCAGTGTGCCGGACTCGACCACACAGGAACCGGCGTATTTGTAGGTGATGTCCGTGAGATCGCGGGCGAGCACGTCGTCGCGTACGTCGCAGCCATTGCCGTCGACGTCGGTGGTGCGGAAACCGAAGGAATCGCGGTCGTAGCCGGAGGAGCTTTGGTTGTCGTCTACGGCGAGCGCGTTCAAAGTGTCGGCGGCTGAACCGGTGGCAGTGTAGCCACCGGTGATTTTGGCCACGTCGGAACTGACCTGCGGCAGTAACAGGCCGATGGTCACGCCGATTGCTACGGCGAGAACGATGAGAATCAGCACGCGCTCCAGCGGTCCAGAGGCGTTGAAACGACGGCGGAAGTGGGCGTTACGACGTGCCATCAATCACGCATAGGTGAAGGTGAGGGGGTCGTGGCCGGCGCGGGTGGGGCCGTCGAGGGCGTCGATGGCAGCGTGTTCATCGGCGGTCAGGGCGAAGCCGAACAGGTCGAGATTCTCCCTCTGACGGTCGGCATGCACGGACTTGGGGATGATGATCGTGCCGTTTTCGATGTGCCAGCGCAGAATCACCTGGGCCGGGCTGACCTCATGGGCGGCGGCGATCTTCTCGATGGTGCCGTCGCCGGCGTTGAGGTCGGCGCCACGCGCCATCGGCGAGTAGGCCTCCACGGCGATGCCGTGCTTCTTGCAGAACGCCACCACTTCGCGCTGCTGCCACGTGGGGTGCAGCTCAATCTGATTGACGGCCGGCCATGCGCCGGTCTCCCCGTGCAGACGCTTCAGATCGTCGGGCATGAAGTTGCATACGCCGAGCGTGCGTGCCATGCCTTCGTCGCGCAGCTTGACGAACGCCTTCCAGGTGTCGGTGCTGCGCCAGTCGAACGGCGTGGGCCAATGGATCATGTACATGTCCACGTAATCGAGCTGGAGGAGTTTCAGGGAGTTGTCGAATGCCTTGAGCGCGGAGTCGTAGCCCTGCTCGGAGTCGCGCAGCTTGGTGGTGACCCACAGGGTCTCGCGCTTGGCGCCGGTGTTGTATCCGGAAGCGGCGAGCGCACGACCCACGCCGGCCTCGTTGTTGTATCCGGCGGCGCCATCGATGTGGCGGTATCCGGCTTCCAGCGCAGATTCGACGACAGGGGCCACGCCCTCGTCATCGATACGTAGCATGCCGAGGCCGACCTGCGGAATGGAATGGCCGTCTTTCAAGGCGATGTCCGGCACGTTGGCGGGATTGATGTGTCCGTTGGTCATGGCTTGTGATGCTCCTTCATGTACTGCAACTACACGCCACTGTACACGGTTATGCAGGCGATGTGCGGGTGCTGCAACCAAACGGCATGATTGCGCCCGGCCTTCCGTGTGGGAGAGCCGGGCGCAATCATGACAACATCACGCTCTACTCCTGCGACCGGCCCTCGCCCTATTGTTCCCGGGCGCGAATTTGCCCCGGTACAGGCGTCAATCGATTGACGTTTGCACCGGGGCAGAAATCGTTGTCCCGGTACGCAATTTCGGGCCATTTTCGAGAACCAGGACAAGACAATCCCCAAAGTCCACATACCCCGACAAACAGAATCGGCGGAATACAGCCAATCCCGAAATCAACATACTGTCCCGGTTCTCACGTAGAACGATTGACGTGCAAACCGGGGCAACGGGAATTGTCCCGGTACGCGAAAAACACCCGTTTTCGCAAACCAGGACAGTGATTTCTGTCCTGGTACCCACATCAAACGATTGATGCACGAACCGGGACAGAATCGCATCGCTGCGCCGAGACAGACGCATCTGACAGCCGACAACCGATAAACGACAGCCGACAGATGGCATCTGGCAGCCGGTTGCCGGCTGCCGGCAACCGCATCATAATGCCGCATCAGTCTCTATCAGGAGCGCTTACGACGCAAAGCAAGCGAGACCCCGCCGGCCACGCCGAGAACGACAACCGCAAGACCCACGGCAGTCACCGCGCTACCGGTATTGCTCAGCACACCAGTGATCTTGTCGCCATTCGCACCGTTGGTCTTATCGCCCTCGCCCGTATCGGGATTGATAGTAGCCCCGCCATTACCCGCACCGTCCGAGCCGTTGCCGGAACCACCTTCGGCCCGAGCGGCAACCGCAACCGTATAGGTTTCGGTGACATTCGGATTCGACTTGAGCGTTACGGTAACCTTCGCCGCATCAGCGGGAGCGGAGAAATCGTAATCGAGCGTGAACTGGTCGGCGGAAAGCGTCACGTTGCCCATGCCTGCGGAATAGTTGCCCACGACCTTGAGATCATGGTCGGCATCGATGGCATCGCCCACCTGATAGGTGGTTTTGCTTGGCGTGACGGTCAGGCTGGAGACCTCCTTTTGGGCGAGGCCGGCAATGGCATCGGCAACAAGCTTGATCACATCGTTCACGTCCTGCTCGGTGTAGGTGCTGCCGGCAAGCAGCACGTCAGCGGCGGCAAGCGCCTGATCGAGTTTGGCGAGCGACTCGTTGGTGTACTCATCGCGATTGATTTTCCCGGCTTCGGCCACGGCCTTGTCCAGGTTCTCCGTGGATGGCTTCACCGGAGTTTCGGTCTTTTTGACGAGTGAGACCTTGTCCACATTGCCCCATGCGTCGGCAGGCAGGTTGCCCGTGATGGTGATGGTCGCCGTGCCATCAGCACCCACGGTGACAGGCACGGTGGCGGTATCGAACTTAACCCAACCGTTGAGTTCCAGCGCATCGGACGTGGTCTTGCCACCCGTTGTGGCGGAGAGGGCCACACCATCGGTAATAGCGGCGTTGTCCGCTGCCGCGCCTTGGCTCATGGCGGTCAGCACGTATTCGCCAGGCTCGAGTCCGGTGATGGTCTGCGTGGCGGAGAAACTGTAGGCATCGGATGCCCAAAACTTCAGCGCGCGCTTGCCGTCGGCGGCGTTGCCACTGTCTTCGGTGATGGACGCACCGGTGCCGGCAATGGTCCAGTTCTTATCGTTCTCAGCGTTCTCGAAGCTGCCGTCCGTTACGTAATCCTTGGCGGGAGTGGCGGTGACGGTGACGGTGACGGTCACGTCGTGGCCAGCGTTGGTGGTGCCGGTGATGGTGTATGTGCCTGCGCCACGAATCCAGTCAAGCGCAGCGGATTGCCAGGTCACGGTTTCGGTCTCGTCCACCCCATCCTGATAGTGTGCGGTCACCTCACTCGGCAATTGCGCTTTGATCGCGTCGATGGAATCCGAGTCAGTCGCGGTAATCTCCACTGGATCTATCTTGGTGAACACATGATCGGTGACGGCACCGGTGTGAATGTACTTGAACGTCGGCAGAGAGGCGAGCGCCTTGCCATCGAAATCGAACAAAGCTTGGTTATCGACACCTGAGCCGCCCCAGTACAGGCCGGCGTCATTGGGATCGTATTCGCCGGCCGCTTCAGTGGCCCAGCCGCCACCGTACTTGTTCCACGTATCCACCAGTTCGGCGTTATCCTTGCCGCCGGTGCCCACGGGCACCCATGCGGGCTCCCAGTAGAACACACCCAGGCCGTCGTTTTCGCCATCGCCATCATTGTCGCCGATATTGTTCACGGCCTCGGCGACCGCGCGAATCTCATCGGCCTGGCCTTGCGGACTGATGTCGTATTTCTTGAGGTTATCGGCGGTTACTTTACTGGGCACTGTGTTGGAATCGTCGTCGCCATCATCCAAGGTGTATGCCCACGACGTTTCCGCCACCATCACATCTTTCTTATAAGTGGAGGCCACGTTCTTGAGCACGCTGGTGAGGTTTTCGGTGGTGCCATGCCAGAACGGGTAGTAGGAGCTGGCGAACACATCGTAATCCACATTGTGGTTGCTCAACTGTTTGGCGTAAGTGGCGTAGGTGCCGGCTTTCTCCGGGTTGGTGAAATGAATGACGACCTTGGCTTCGGGGAGCACTTCGCGTATGGCTTTGGAACCTGCGGAGAATACTTTGGACATGCCGTCCCAGCCGGAGATGCCGGCGATTTTCGCAGTGGTTTCGTTGCCGACCTGCACCATGCCGACGTCCACGCCGGCTTGTTTGAACGTGGTCAGAGTCTGCTTGGTGTAGTCGTATACGGTGTCGGCGGTTTTGTCCGCGTCGCCTTCAAAGGATTTCCACGCCTTGGGCACCTGCTGCTTGCTGGGGTCGGCCCAGAAATCGGAGTAATGGAAGTCGACCAGCACTTTCAGCCCTGCTGCCGTGGCTCGCTTGGCCATGGTCAGTGCGCGATCGGCGTTGACGTTGCCGCCGCCATATCCTTGGCCGTCTGCGGTGAACGGATCGTTCCACACACGCAGACGCACATAGTTCACGCCGGATTCCTTGAGCAACGTGAACAAATCCTCGACCTCGCCATTGGCGTTCTTGAACGTGACGCCGCTTTCTTCCAGCGAGAGCATGGATGAGACGTCCATACCGCCGATGAAATCATCGCTTAAGCCTTGGATGGCCTTGACCGAGACGTCGGCTTTAACTGGTTCTTCTTCGGCGGCGTTTACAGTGAACGTGCCTCCTGCGCAGAGCATTATGGCGGCCACGCCGGATGCCGTAATGCGAGTAAGCGCGGTATTTCGGCGCATGCTTTTTCTCCTTTGAATGGTGAACGCTCAGAACGAACGCCCAGTGATGCTTGGCGCTTCCTTTCCTTATGCGCCACGCGGTACAGCTGTGTACCACGCAATCGTCACCTTAGCACTTTATGCCGTGTTGGTCAACCGGTGTATCAACGCCTCGTACGGCCCAGTACAGCAACACCAGCATTACAGCAATGTCGTTCAGCGTGTGGAGGCGCGGGCGATGACTTGGGATTCGGTGGTGAGCAGTTCGGGTTTGGTGATGCTGCCGTCGATGCGTCCGAGGATGCGATTCACTGCCGTGGGAGCTGTCCAGTCAAGGCGGGAATCCATGGTGGTCAGCGGAATCTGCAGGTAGGGGGCTTCCTCGTTGTTGTCGAAGCCGATGACCTGCACCTGCGCGGGCACCTCATAACCAGCGGTGCGCAGAGCGGTCAATGCGCCGATGGCCAACTGATCGTTCAGTGCGATCACACCGTCGAATGGCACGCCGGAATCAATCAGTCGCTGAGTCACGCGAGCGCCAGCGCCGATGGTCCAATCCTGATCGGTGTTGCCAATCAGCTGCGGATCCAAGGAGAGCCCACGCCTACGGGTCTCTTCGATGATGCCGCGCAGACGCAGCTGCGCGTTGCCTTCTACGGCATTCAGCAATGCATCTTCGTCGTAAACGTCACGGGCACCGATCACTGCAAGTCTGGTGGAACCGCGGTCATACAGGTAGCCTGCGGCCATGGCGGCTGCGGATACATCGTCTGGGGTCACGTGATCCACAATGCCCCACGTGGTACGCGCGCCAACGATGACCAGCGGAAAATCAACCTTCAGATCATCGGGCGAAATGTTTTCCACCTCGCTCATGGAAAGGATCATGCCATCGGACACCGTGGAGTTGAACTTCTTCAGCAGATCGCGCGCGCCTTTCGCGGAGCCTTCCGCATACGTGGTGACGTATACGGAATAGTCGCGCTGACGGGCGGCCTCGATGGTGCGGTTGGCGAGCTCGGCCAGATATGGCGGAATCAGCGAAGGCACGGCGAGGGTGATGAAGCCGGTGTGATCGCGGTTGAGGTTGCGGGCGGCCACGTTGACTCGGTAGTCGAGGTCCTTAATGACCGACTCGACCTTGGCACGGGTCTCATCTGTCATACGCCCGGAGCCATTGATCACGTTCGACGCAGTTTTGAGCGATACACCGGCGGCCTGAGCGACATCGCGTAGCGTCACTCGACGCTTGGCTGTTTTCTCGTCGCTCATGCCGCACTCCTCTATCCGGACAACATTGCCATTCTAGCGCGGTTTAGCAGGACGTTTTAGCGATAAGAATGGCGTTGCGGTTCAGCGTATATCCAACGGCGTCAGTCTCGCAACGGTGGGCGATGATGGGATCACCTTCCACACCGTTGATGGCGACGGGCTGGTTTGAGCGGTTGAGGTAGAAATCGAAGCGGGTGGAGCCGTCTGCGGATCGGCGGATGGTGTGCAGGATGCGGGGATCTGTGGTGGGATAGGTTGGAGTTTGACCACTCTCAGTCGGCTGCGCCGACAACTCCTGCCATCGGGAGCCAAGTGCTTTGAGCAACTGGGCAATGTCGTGACGGTTGAGGTCGCAGCCCACGTAGATGGCGGTACCGTTGCCATAGGGGCGGCTGGTGATGGCGGGGGTGCGCTCCAGCTCCCAGTCGGCGGCGGACTTACCTGCGTAAGAGGCAAGCACTGTGGTGTCCGCGGCTACGGAAGTCACGTCGTTCTGCCACAGGCGGGTCGTCAGACCATTGGACAGGCTGATTTCGCTGGGCTCGCCTTCGGCTTCTTCACCGAGGATGTTGAATTCTTCGGAGCGGATGCCGAGCATGTCGCGTAGGAGCCCGTTGCCGGCGCCGGGGTAGCCGCCGAGGCCGATGTGGAAGTGCTCGTCGATCAGGCCGGCGGCATAGCCGACGATGACGGTTCCGCCGGCCTTCGCGAAGTCGGCGATACGGAGAACGTCTTCGTCGGACAGGCTGAGCACGGTGGGCAGCACGATGGTTTTGTAGCCGGTCCAGTCGTAGGCGAGCGGCACCACGTCCGCGCGCAGCCCGGCATCCAGGAAGCCGCGGTACCAGTCGCGCACGTCGTGCCAGTGGTTGAGTTTCATGCTGGGCAGGGTTTCGGAGCGTGTGGCCCATTCGGATTCCGCGCTGAACAGGATCGCCGTGCCGGCACGCTCGAGCTCAGTGCCCTGCAGCCCGGCGTCGGAGAGGGTCTTCAGCGCCTTACCGAGCTCGCATACGCCGCGGAAGACCTTGGAATCGGCACCCGCGTGGGGCAGCATGGCGGAGTGGAACGCCTCGGCGCCCGACTTGGATTGCCGCCATTGGAAAAAGCAGATGGCGTCGGCGCCCATGGCCACGTGGGCCAGGGAGTCGCGCATGAGTTCGCCGGCCCGTTTGCGTGTGTTCAGCGGCTTCCACTGCACGGCTGAGGTGGAGTGCTCCATCACGTACCACGGCTTGCCCAGCGCGAGGGAGTCCATGAGCGCGTCCGAGCAGGCGAGTTCGTCCAGGTGGGATTCGCCCTCATGGAAGTAGTGATCGTTGGACACGAAGTCCACCTCATCCGCCCATTTGGCGTAGTTCATGACGCACTGGTCGGTGGAGACCATGAAGTTCGTGGTGAACGGCTTGTCGGGGCAGATCTGCTCGATGGCGTCGCGTTCGGCTTTGTAGAAGTCGAGCAGCATGTCGTTGCCGAACCGCTCGTAATCCAACTGCTGCGACGGGTTGACCATGGCGTCGCCGCCCATGTGACGTGGCAGCAGCACCTCGTCGAAACTGTTCACGTGCTGCGACCAGAAGGCCGTGCCCCACGCCTCGTTCAACGCGTCGATGGTACCGTACTTGGCCTCGCACCACGTGCGGAACGCGGCCAAGGCGTTGTCGGAGTAGTCGTAGCGGTTGTTCCAGCCGTATTCGTTGCCCATGTGCCAGGCGGTCACATACGGGTTGTCCTTGTAGTGTTCGGCAAGTCTGCGGCACAGGCGCAGCGCGTATTCCTTGAACACCGGGCTTGTTGGCTGCCACGACTGGCGTGAGCCCGCGTTGACGGTATGACCATACCGGTCTACCGGCAGCACCTCTGGATGGGATTCGTACAGCCACAGCGGCGCGGCGGCTGTGGCGGAGGCCAAGTCCACGGCGATGCCGGCTCTGCCGAGCCTGTCGATCACATGGTCGAGCCACTCGAACGTGAACGCGCCCTCGACCGGCTCGATCTTGTCCCAGCTGAAAATTGCCAGCGATACGACGTTCACGCCGACCTCACCCATGAGACGGATATCCTCGTCCAGCGTCTCCTCGGGCCACTGGTCCGGGTTGTAGTCGCCGCCGAACGCGATGCCGCGGCCGGATTCCGTCAGCAGGGACGGCCACCTAAATGCTCTATGAGTAGTCATATTAATCAAATCCTTTATTGTATCGGTTTGCGGGAAGTGCTGTGCTTGCAGGTTGTGAACACCAGAGAGGCCGCCCCCGCTGGCGGGGCTGTCAGCGAAGCTGACTGGGGGTGGTCGCCAGTCGAATCCCCATATGACCACCCTCAGTCCGCTCCGCGGCCAGCTCCCGTCAGAGGGAGCCAGAGGTTACTCCTTGACGGCGCCTGCGGCGAGGCCTGACTGCCAGTACTTCTGCAGGCACAGGAACGCAATCACCAGAGGGATGATCGTGATCAGCGAACCGGTAATCACGAGGTTTTGGATAGCTTGACCGCCTGCGGTTGAAGCCTGGTCCTTCCACTGGTTCAGACCGATCGTCAACGGGTACCAGTTGGAATCCTTCAACATGATCAACGGCAGGAAGTAGTTGTTCCACGTCGCTACAATGGCGAACAATGCAGTGGTCACGATGCCGGGTGCCAACAGCGGCAGGGAAATCTGGAAGAAGGTGCGGAACTCGCCGGCACCATCCACGCGCGCGGCTTCAAGCAGCTCATCCGGCACGGCCTGATCGGAGAAGATCCACATCAGATACAGACCGAACGTGGATACCAAACTCGGGATAATCATCGACCACGGGGTGTTCGTGAGGCCCATCTTGGCGAACAGCAGGAACTGCGGCACGGCCAGCGCGATACCCGGCACCGAAATGGCGCCGATGATGATCACGAAGCACAGCTTACGGCCGGGGAAGCGGAACTTGGCCAGCGCATAGCCGCCCATGATGGCCAGCAAGGTGGCACCGCCGGCGCCGACCACCACATACAGAATCGTGTTGACGAACCAGCGGCCGAAGATACCGTCCTGATAGGTGAACACCGTGGCGATGTTGTCGAACAGGGCGAACGTTTTGCCGAAACCGAGGCCGAACGTCGAAGTGAAGTCGGACTGGGTCTTGGTGGCGTTAATCATCAGGTAGACAAACGGGAAGAGGCAGTAGACCGCGAAAATCGCGCACACGATGGTCAGGGCCATCGAGCGGGTCGGGTTCGCCGGGTTGGAGAAACCGGTTTTGGCGGCGCGCTTGCGCTCGGCCTTCTCGTCGGCGTCGATGCGCTTCTGACGCTCCTTCTCGGCCTTCTTGGCGGCCTTTTCCTGAGCCTTGAGATCGGCCAGGGTCATGGTTGTTGTTGAAGTCATGGTTGCAGTGCTCATAATTACTTCATCTGCTCCTTCATACTCTTAAGCTGGACGACATACGCAATGGCCATGGTGATGATGGCCATCACGATGGCCAGAGCTGCGGCATAGTTGCTCTGATTGCCGGTGAAGCTCAGGTTGTAGGCGTACATGTTCGGCGTGTAGTACGTGGTGATCGCGTTGCCCGGAACCATGTTCTGCAAAATGCTCGGCTCGTTGAACAGCTGGAAGCTGCCGATGATCGAGAAGATCACCGTGATGGCCAGCGAGCCCTTCAGCTCCGGCAGCTTGATCTTCTTAACAATCTGCCACTCCGAAGCGCCGTCGATGGAGGCGGCCTCATACAAGCTGTGTGGAATGGTGCTTAGGGAGCTGTAAAAAATCAGCATGTTGTAGCCGGCATATTCCCACGTGTTGATGTTCGCGATGGATGCAAGCAGCACGTCGGGGTTGAGCACATCGATGTTGGTGCCGAGGAAGTCGTTGAGGGAGCCGACCAGACCGTATTTGGCGCCATACACGAAACCCCAAATCATGGTGGAGACCACTGCGGGCACCGCATAGGGCAGGAATGTGGAGATGCGGAAGAACTTGGTGCCATGCAGCTTCATCGAATCCAAAGCGAGGGCCATGGCTGCGGCCAGAAACAGCATGATCGGCACCTGGAATACGGTGAAGATAGTGACGCGGCCCACCGAGCTCCAGAACTGCGGATCCTGAATCAGTCGGGCGTAGTTCTCGAAGCCGACGAACTTGGTGCCGCCGACCATCTGCTTCTTGAAGAAGGAGATGTAAATGGCGTACACAATTGGGATGATGAACACGAAGACGAACACCACGGCGAACGGCCACATGAACTTCCAGCCGCGCCAGTCGGCCTTGTGCTTGTTGACGCGGGCCTCGGCCGTGTGCAGATCCGCCTCCTCAGGCAGGATTCCCACCGTTGGCTGCGGGGCTGCGGCCATTGTTTGATCGGACATAATCGATTGCTTTCTTGGAATACGGATTGCTGTGCTGCGCCCGCTACCAGGGGGTCGCTCGATTGGAGCGGTCACGTCAGGCGAGGGCACGGGAAAGCGGGGACACTGGGGAGCATCCCCGCTTTGGGAGATCGGGCGGCTAGGCGGAAGGAGAGTGGCCTAGCCGCAGGTTTTGATTGTTGGTCAGTGCCGGATGTACCGGCAATAGATCGGTTGCGTCACTTGACGGTGACGTTGTAGCCCTGCTGCTTGCCTTGCTCGGCGAGCTTGTTGGCATAGTTTTCAAGCGCCTTCTCCAGGGTGATGTCGCCGGAGTAGGCCTTGGAGACTTCGTCGCCGTAAGCGGTCTGGGCGTACGGGTTGTACGGCAGGTACTGGAACTTCTCGGTCGGGCGCTGAGCCGCGGCGGAAAGGACTTCGTTGACGTTCTGACCGCCGAAGTAGTCGTTGGTCTTCTTGTTGGACTCGGTGGTCGGGTCGGTGAAGGAGTCGGACCGGAGGATCTTCTTCAGGGACGGGAAGGTACCGGTGTCGGCCATGGTCTGAGCGCCCTCGCCATGAGTCATGTACTCAACGAGCTTGTAGGCAGCGGCCTGGTTCTTGGACTGCGAGGTGACGGCAAGTGCAGAGCCACCGTCTTCGGCGGAGACTTCCTTGCCTTCCTCCCACTGCGGCAGCTGGGCGACGCGCCAGTTGCCGGCCTGATCGGGGGCGCCGGTCATGAGGTTGATCGGCATCCAAGCGCCGATGGTCAGGGAGGCGAGGGTGCCATCGTTGAGCTCGCGGTTCCAATCGTCGGACCAGTTCGGGGTCTTGGCGTCCACGAGGTCTTCGTCGATGAGCTTCTGGACGAATTGGATATAGCGCTGCATGCCCTCGTCCTTGGTCATGTTGATGGTGATGTTCTCGCCATCGACCTTCCACGGCTGGGCACCGGCCTGCCAGATCTGGGCGGTGAACGGCTGATAGTCGTTGGAGGTACCGGCCAGATTGGTGATGTAGGAGCCGGTGGCACGGATCTTCTTGGCGGCCTCGTAGTAGTCGTTCCAGGTCTTGATGGACTCGCCGTCCACGCCGGCCTTGTCGAACACTGCCTTGTTGTAGAAGAACATTTCGGGGCCGGAATCAATCGGCAGAGCGTACGGCTTGTTGTTGTACTGGAGCTTGTTCCACGGGCCGGCGGCGAAGTCGTCGGCGAGTTTGTCGGCGCCGAATTCGCTCAGGTCCACGAGGCCATCGGTGACGGCGAACTGGGTGACGGTCGGATCTTCGAGCATCACGACGTCAGGGGCGCCGTTGCCTGCGGCGATGGCGTTGGAGAGCGCGGTGGAGGTCTTCTCGGCGGTGCCGGTGTTGTTGAACTTGACGGTGATGCCGGGGTTGGCCTTCTCGAAGTCAGCGAGGATTTCCTTCATCGAGTTGCCGGAATCCCAGCCCCAGAACACGAGTTCGGCCTTGTCAGCGTCACCCTTGTTGGCGCCGTTGTCGTTGCTGCTGCCGCAGGCGGCGAGACCGACGAGCGTGGCCACGGCTGCCGTTGCCGCGATGACCTTCTTGGTGTTGCGCATGTTATCTCCTTCTGGACCATTGGAGTTGACTTGCGGGTGGTTGGCTTTCTTCCGACTGGCTTCCGGTTTTCGTCCGGTTACTTCTCGGTTATCTTCCGGCTGTCTTTGGCTGCCTTCCGATTGTTGACGACTGCCTTCCGATTGCCAAAAACGAATCGACTGCTGCGTTGGATTTCAATTCGTTTGGCCGCTTGCGAAGTCTCCTCTGGCCACCTTTCCTTGGGGTGTTTTCTTTGGTACACCCGTGTACCAATACCTAAGATGATACACCTGTGTACCAATTTGTCAAATCACCCGACACGCCTGATTTTTTTCGCCTTTTCCATGCTTTCCACGTGAGCAAATCTCCAGTCGAACAGCGACTTGTCTCAGAGGCTCTTCATCCCCTCCCCCAACGTGAGTAGGTCCCGACTCTCAGCACACCACCAAATAACGCGCAGCATGCTCGTGAGTCCCCAACACCCACACACCACGGCGCGATTCCACCACTCAGCCGCCTCACCAGTGCCCACATTTGTAGATATTCAACGCCATATGACAAGAATCTGACTAGTATGAACAGGCACCCCCCATAGCTGTATTGAGAGGAAAAGCACATGGCGGGCCTGTTTCAAGCTGCTTCCAAGCAGCGCAATCCCTTGGGAACAACCATACGTACTCACGGATCGGGCAAATATACGTTCGGTCTGGCCTTAAGCGCCGGTCAATATCCGCGGTCTGCTTGCCTTTTCCTATCAGCTCCTCGCGGTATGCGGCATCTTCCTGACCAATGTCATCAACTACATCATCGCCTCCTACGGTTCCAGAAGCTGGGATGTCAACGCCGGTTGGCGTTGGATGCTGAGGCTGGGTGCGATTCCGGCCGCCGCGTTCCTGCTCTCCATGGTGCGAGCACCGGAAAGCCCACGATTCCTCATTCAAGCCGGCAAAACCGAAGAGGGATTCGCGGTGCTCGAGCACATCATCGGCACCGAACAGGCACGCCTTCGCACTGACGACATCCATGCATCGGTCAAACTCGAAACCGAAATGTCGCATGAATTTCACGACCTGTTCCGCCCAGGGCTGCAGAAGGCGCTCATCATCGGCACTTTGATCAAGGCGTGAATGCTGCGTTGCGTTACTGCATTGCCATGTTGCCATGTTGCCGCGTTATTGCATCGCTACGTTGTCACGTTGTCGCGTTATTGCATCGCTACGTTGCCACGTTGCCACATCACATTGCATTGCCGCATTGCTGCGTTGCCGCATCACATATCGCAACACAAACGCAGCAACGCAATGACGACCGGAGATGGCATCGCCGCCACCCGCGAGGAACCGCAGTGCAACGCGGTAACGTAACGCAATGCGATGTAATTCCCGCGTAGTTACAGGCAGTTACAGATTGAGTACCGCATCAGCAATGCGCATGGCGGATTCGCGGTGGGAGACCAGCACCACAGCCGCGCCGCGCTCCTTGTCTGCATGCTGCTCACCCACGGCCATAGCGTGAATGGAACGTAGAATAATAGCCTCGTTCAAAGCATCCAAACGGCTGGTCGGCTCGTCGAAAAGCACCAGATCAGCATTGCGCAGGAACACACGAGCCAAACCGATACGCTGGCGTTCACCTTCGGATAGACGGTCGCCCAACTCGCCTACCTGAGTATCAAGGCCATCGGGCAGGGAATCAATGAGATCAAGCACGGAGGCCTTGGCGAGAGCCTGACGCAAACGAGCGTCGAGACCGTCAGATGCTGCCACCTGAACGGCATCGCCCTCTGCCGATTGCGCCGCCAACCGCTGCTGTCGGGAATCAACGGTCTTGGCACCCACTTCCCCATTGCCTGCAACATTTGCAGCTTCAACCTCGGACTCAGGCAAAGCAATCAGCAGATTGTCTCGGATAGAGCCATCAAACAGGTGGGTTTCCTGGCTCATCATGGCCTGAATACGTCGGCGAGCATGCACATCGACCTCGGGCAACGGCGTGCCGGACAACGTCACCTGACCGCGCTGCGGATCCCAGTAGCGCAGCAGCAGCTTGAGCATGGTGGACTTGCCTCGGCCGGACGGCCCCTGGATACCCAGCACGCCATGCTGCGGCACGTCAAGCGAGAAGTCGGACAGGACTTCGCGCTCCCCCGCATATGCAAAGGTGACGTCATCAAGACGCATGCCCATATACTCCTGCGGCACAACAGTGCCGTTCTCGGTCACAGCGGGCACCTCGTCCATCAGTCCGAACAGTCGGCTAGCGGACGCGAAGGTCTGAGTCAGGTTAGCGGGCAAGGCGGCGAGCGCCAAAGTCGGTCCGAACGAGCCGGCGAACAGCACGAAGGCGGCAATCAGAGCCGGAATGCTCTGCGGGTTCGCGCCGGCACAGGCAATAGCCACGGCGACCGAAGCCGCTGTGAGCACAGCCACCAAGAGTCCGCTGATTCCGGTGAAACGGCCGTTGACCTTGCTGAGTTTGGCGTGATCCTTCCACAACGCATGGGTACGGTCCTCGATGGCCTGCGCACGTTCCTCGCCGCGACCAAATCGGATGATTTCGTCCAGGCCGCGCATGTCATCGAGTATCACATCGTCGAGTTCTCCGGCAGCGCCACGGATGGCAGGGCCAAGGTTACGTACGCCGGTGGCAAAGAATCGCGGCACAAGGATGCCGATAACCAGGTGGGCGGCAATCAACGCCAGCGCCATCCATGGGCTTAGGGTGGCGGCCACAATCGTGTAGATGATGGTGGAGGTTACCGCGATGGCCACCGGACTGATGGTGTGGGCAAAGAAGATCTCAAGCAGTTCCACATCGGTGGTCAGCATGGCGATAAGGTTGCCCTTACCTTTGCCCGCGAGCTTGGCCGGCGCCAGTCTGCGCAACGCGGCGAACGCCTTGGAACGGAAGAGTGCGAGCAGATGGAATGCCACATTGTGGTTCAGATATTGTTCAATGTATCGGGTGATGCCACGCAGAAGAGCACAGATAATCATCATGATGACGGCGGGCGCAACACCCATGCCCCACACCGGATTACCGGTAAGTGCAAATGCCGCGATAATGCCGAACACGGGCAGGAAAGTGGCCGAAAGATGGCCGATGGTGCCGGCGGTGGAGGCCGCTGCCATCAGTCCTGCCAGAGGTCGGGCTTCCTTAAGCAGTCGCCTGATCACTTGGAATGTGCTCATTTTGGAAGACGAATCGCTATTTGCAACACCAGCCGGAGTCTCAGCCGAGGCCTGCTCACTCCCGCCAACGGAAGCCGTCGGCAAAGCTGACTGCAGGCGGTCAACCGTCATACCCGCCTCTGCGCTTACGCGCGCTGCGCCACCCTCAGTCCGACTGTCGTCGGACAGCTCCTGCTTGCGGGAACCAACCTGCAGCACACGCCGAGCATGGCCTTCTCCGAAGTTCTCAATATCTGCCTGCGTGGTAAACAGCTTGGCGTAGACGCCGTCCGCCGTCATCAGCTCGGTATGGGTGCCCCTCTCAACCGACTTGCCGTGTTCGAGCACCACCACTTGATCAGCGTGTTCGGCGTTGGCCATGCGATGGGTGATCATAATAACCGTCTTGCCGCGGGATTGCGCCAATTCGCGAATTGTATCCAGGATCAGCTCTTCGGATTCCATGTCAACGCTGCTGGTCGCCTCATCGAACACAAATACCGGCGAATCATGCAGGAGCGCGCGGGCGATGGCGATGCGCTGGCGTTGGCCGCCGGACAGGTTGGCGGCATCGGACTCAATCGGCATGCCCAGTCCGTTCGGCTGTGCGTGCACGAAGTCGGCAATGCGCGCCTGCTCGAGCGCGGACCACAGACGGGAGTCCACGGAATCCGGCGAATCAGGAATCTCGTCATCGGGCAAGGCCATCAGAAGATTCTCGCGCAATGCGCCCGCAAACAGATGGCTGCTGGCACCAATCACAGTGACGGCTCCGGCCAGTGTTTCGCCTGACAAATCGGATACCTCGACACCGTTCAGCGTGAGCGAACCTCGGTAACCGGCCAGTGTACCGGCGAGCAGCGAGGCGGCCGTGGACTTGCCGGAACCGGAGATGCCAACAATGGCGGTGAACTGACCGGGCCGTGCGGCGAAGGTGATGTTGGTGAGCGCAGGAGCGACGGCGGAATTGGGGCTGGTTTCACCTTGCTTATCGGTCTTTGCGGATGCGGACTTGGAGTCGCCGTGCCCGGCATCATCATAGGAATAGCCGACGTGGTCGAAGCGGACCGTCAGACCGTCGTCAGCGGAATCGGAATCGTTGGCCGGCAGGGTCGCCGTGCCATGCTCGGGCTCCGGGGTGTCCAGCAGAGCGAAGATGCGCTTGGTGGAGGTCATGCCGTTCATCGCCACGTGGAAGAACGAGCCAAGCTGACGCATGGGAATAAAGAATTCGGCGGACAGCAGCACAATGAACAGCAGACCGGTAAGAGACAGCGGGTAGCCCACCCCGAACGGGATGAGATAGTGCAGGCCGTATGCCGCGTAGGCAAGCACACCAGGCAGATGTGAGGCCAGTGCGATTGGCGACCAGCCGGACGCACCATTGGCAAAAGCATCGCCAATATGCGCGTATTGCCATAACGCCACACCGATGCCGGCCGCAGCACCGCCGTAGGCCACTATGTCCATGGCGGTCAGCGAGCGCAGCTGGATCTGCAGCACGCGCATGGTCATGACGCGGAAGCCTTCGGCTTTCTTGTCCATCTCGATGGCGGCGCGCTCGTCGGCGTCGAAGTTTTTCAGGGTCTCAAGGCCTTGGAGATTGTCGAGGAACGCGGCGCCCATATCGGTGTAGCGCACCCAGTACTTCTTGAAGGCGCGGGCGGCGGTCATGGAGACGATGCCGGTCACGATGATGATGAACGGCGCGCAGACCAGCATGACGGCAGCGGCGGGCACGTTAATCGGCGCAATGGCCACGAACAAGGTGATTGGCGCAAGAATCGCATAGAAGAGCTGCGGCAGGAACAGTTCAAAGAAGCTTTGAATCTGTTCAACACCTTCGCCGGCGGATTGCACCACATCCGAGGTCTTGATGCGGGTTTTGTAGGACGGGCCGAGTGCCACCATTTTGCGGTACAGCTTGGAGCGCAAAGCGAGCTTGACTCGTTCGGCGGCTTCGGTGCCGAGACGGGTGGCGTGCGTGGTGGCCGTGTAACGGACCGCTATACAGACCAGCGCAAGCAGCACGTAAATCATGACGTCGCCAGCCATGGGCAGCACATCCGCGCCGTGCCGATCAGACAACGGCACGGGGCAGGCCGCGCCTTGCGAAGTGCCGCCGCATTGGAGCAGCGGCGGCGCCACAGCGGTCAGTAAGCTGTTCAGCAGCATTACCAGCGACAGCATAAAACCAATGTTGGCAAGCAGACCTACCCACATCAGGGCCACTTTGCCAGCTATGAGTTTTTTCAAGCCAGGCGCCAATTGGAACAGTCGTTTGTCGAACATGGTCCGCTTCCCCTTGCCGTGTTGTTGCGGTGTGCCCTCGTCATGTGTACCTGCGCTCCACATTCCGCGCAATCCCATTCACCTTAAGCGAACGCCCTCGCACACGCCAGACTTTTAAAGTGAGAGAGGCCACAGAATTATCGATTGCGGAGTGCGCATGCTAGACGCGCCAACCAGAAAAAATATGCTTCGATATCAGGGGCTGAAGCATCCACTACACCCAATACGTGCATTTATCCGTTTCGAGGAGGCTAATTTTTGCGTTTGCCGGAGGCCTACTTCCGTTTCAAGGGGCTGATTTCGCATTTGCCGGAAGTCTATCTCCGCTTCGAGGGGCTCCTCATCCATGTAATCGGAAGTATAAACGGCTACACGTCAACGTCATTCCGCCGTTTTAGGGCCGTGTCTACTTGGGCATCAGCCCCTCGAAGTGGAAGTAGACTTCCAGATAAGGCAAAATCAGCCCCTCGAAGCCGAGAAAGCACGTTTCTACGGTGTCAGAAGCCGACGGAACGCAAAAGGGTCGTCTGCACGCAGACGACCCATATGATCAATTCGCCAATAGACGCAGCAAACGCGGCCTAGTGCTGCTTTTTGCGCGGCGACCAGTGCTTCGGCGGCGGCCGTACTTATCGGACAGGAAGCCGGAGAAGCCGGCGCCGATCACGCCGCCGATCATGATGGAGCTGATGACCAGACCCTGCAGGGCCGGGCTCAGCGCGTACTTGTCCTGCAGGAAGTCGATGGCTCCCGAAATGGACACGGTGTCATAACCGTAGAGCAAACCGGTTAGACACGGCGTTGTATACAATCCACAAAACCAGACAGACAACTTCTCCATTGCCCACAACGCGCGCAACCTTACGCCAGCGTAACCTAACTTGTCAGAATGGCTCGATTTTGTCAACAGCCATCACGCAACGCACGTAAGGACACGGCCCGCTTATGCTTGACCACTACACCACGCCTGGCGAATCCATCGAAATCCGCGACAACCAGACCATCTACTCCCTACTTACCGATCGCCTTGCCCGCACCGGCGCGGACACGGTAATCGCCGCCAAGAAAATCGGCCCCGGCCGCTGGCAGAACGTCACCACCGGCGAATTCCACGAGCGCGTGGTCTCGGCCGCCAAGGGCCTGATCGCGCTCGGCATCGCCAAGGGCGACGCGGTGACCATCTTTTCCTCCACCCGTCTAGAATGGGGCATTCTCGATTTCGCACTGGCCGCGGTGGGCGCGGTAAGCGTGCCGATCTATGACACCGACTCCGCCCCGCAGGCCCAGCGCATCATGAACGATTCGGTGGTCAAGCTGGCCTTTGCCGACAATCGCGAGCGCTTCGACCGGCTCGACTCGGTCAAGGACCACTGTCCTGCCTTGAAGCAGATTCTCATGATCGAGGGCAACGCGCTGGGCGCGCTCGAAGGTCTGGGCGTGGCTGTTTCGGACGAGGAACTGAACGAGCGCGTGGCCACCGTGCGCGCCGACGATCTGGCCACCATCGTCTACACTTCGGGCTCCACCGGCAACCCGAAGGGTGCCGAACTGACCCACAAGAACTTCGTGTCCATCACCATCTCCGCCTCGCAGGCGTTGCATGAAGTGGTGCTTGACGACCATCCGCGCCTGCTGCTCTTCCTGCCGCTGGCCCACTGCTTCGCACGATTCATCCAGTACGCCTCCATCGCCTCCGATGACGGCGTGGTCGGCTATCTGCCGGACACCAAAACCCTGCTGCCGGACCTGCGTTCGTTTGAACCGACCTACCTGCTGGGCGTGCCGCGCGTGTTCGAGAAGGTATACAACGCCGCCTCGCACAAGGCCGGTGCCGGCTGGAAGGGCCGCCTGTTTGTCAAGGCCGCCGAGGCCGCGCGCGTCTGGAGCCGCAAGGAGCAGGCCGGCGAGCAGCACACATTTGCCGAAATCGCCGAGCGCGCCAAGTACGAAACGCTCGTCTACCGCACGGTGCGCGGTGCTCTGGGCCCGAAGATCAAGTACGTGGCCTGCGGCGGCGCACCACTGTCGCTCGATCTGGCGCATTTCTACAACGGCATCGGACTGCCGATGATTCAGGGTTATGGCATGACCGAAACCGCCGCCCCGTTCGCCGCCACGCGCGTGACCGACAATGTGATCGGCACCGTAGGCCAGCCCGCGCCCGGCTCCTCGATTCGCATTTCCGACGAAGGCGAACTGCAGGTCAAGGGCCCGAACGTGTTCCGCGGCTACCACAATCTGCCGGAGAAGACGGCCGAGGCGTTCACCGCCGACGGCTGGCTCAGGACCGGCGACTTGGCCGAGATCGATGATGAGGGCCACATCGTCATCACCGGCCGCATCAAGGACATTATTATTACTGCCGGCGGCAAGAACGTCTCCCCCATTCCGCTGGAGGAAGAGATCGCCAAGTGCCCGATCGTGGAGCACTGCGTGGTGGTGGGCGACCAGCGCCCGTTCATCGGCGCGTTGGTGACGCTCGATCCGGAGTCGCTGGCATTGTGGCTGCCCGCGCACGGCCTGTCCACGGAGACGCCGGTCGACCGGCTCGCCACGAACGCCGCGGTGCGCGAGGAGATTCAGCAGTACGTGGACAAGGCGAATGCGACGGTCTCGCGCGCCGAATCCGTACGCAAGTTCGCCGTGCTGGACACGCAGTTCACGCAGGAGAACAAGTGCCTGACACCGTCGCTGAAAGTGGTGCGCCCGGCCGTCAATCGCGTGTTCGCCGATGTGATCGACAACGAGATCTACAACGGCAAGCGGTGAGACGCGCGGTTCGTAATCCGACACAAAAAAAGGGCCTTTTGAACCGCACCCCGATTGTTGGACTGGAGTAATCCAGATTCGATGATCGGAGGTGCGGTTTCTCATGTCCAGGGATCGCAGGCGTCATTATGACGATGATTCCATGCGGGTCGTCGCCGGGGTGCCGCCCGGCCCAGGTGGGTCACGCCCGGGTCAGTTTCTTGCTCCTGAGACGCAGCACGACATCGGCGGAGTTGGCGACGCGCTTGGAATGCGTCACCACGATCACGCATTTGCCGAGCTGATGGGCGGCGTGCTGCAGCAGATGAATCACCTCGTCGGTCATCTCCGGGTCGAGGCTGCCCGTCGGCTCGTCCGCGAGGATCGCGCGGCCCGGGGCGACCAGCGCGCGGCCGACCGCCACCCGTTGACGCTGGCCGCCCGACAGGTGCATGATGTTGCGCTTGGATTCCTCACGGCTCAAACCCAGTTCCTCGAGGATCTTCATATCGGCCTTGGTGCTGACCAGCCGCAGGTTCTCTTCGGGGGTGAGGTAGTCGATCAGGTTATGGTCCTGGAACACCAGGGACACGTGCTCCCGACGGTGCTTCGCATAGCCCGATGCGGCGATGTCCTCCCCCTCGAAGCGGACCACTCCCCGGGAGGGGGCGTCCAGGCCGGCCAGCAGAGACAGCAGCGTGCTCTTGCCGGCGCCGGACGGGCCGGTGATCGCATACATCTTCCCGGATTCGAAATCCGCGCTGACATCCGAAAGAACAAGGATCTTCGCCGCGCCGTAGGCGTAATCGACATGGTCCAGTTGCAGACAGTTAGACATGATTGGTGACTCCTAACGCATAGAGGAAAGAATGGATTTCGGGGATTTGGACAGCACGGCGGCGCATGACACGGCAAGGGCCACGGCGATGACCGCGCATCCGAGCAGCAGGATGAGCAGCGTCTGCTCAGGCGGCAAGGCCTCCACGTGCAACGATTCCAACGGCGCGACGCCCGAATCGCGCAACAGTCGGGAAGACACGTATCCCGACAGCATGGCGCCGGTGCCCAGCGAACACAGGGCGGCGACCGCCGCCATGAGTCCGGTTTCGATGGCGAGTTGTGCGACGATCCGCATCTTGCCGATGCCGAGGGCCAGAAGCGTGCCTATCTCATGGATGCGTGAGCGAATCCAGAAGACCAGCGCCATCGCCAGCACCAGTACGTCCGCGAGGCAGACGGACAGCAGCACCATGCGCACCAGATCACGCACCGTCTGCACGGATTGCAGGACGCCGGAGAGCCGGGCCGAATCGTCGGTGACGTCGTACTTGCCGCCGGCCATGGTCTTGGCCTGACTGACCGCCGCGGACAGGTCCTGCGGATTATCCGACAGGCATCGGATCATGCCGATCCGGTCGTTTCCGGTCAGAGCGGAGGTCACTCGCCTACCCGAATAGATGAGGTTCTCGGAAGTGTCCGAGGGCAGGGGGCTTTGGGCCTGCACGTTGCCGGAGAAGATCCCGGCCACACGCACCGTGGCGTTGCGCCCCTCCTGCCGGAGACGGAATGTCGAGCCGACCGATAGGCCGTTCTGCAGCGCGAAGTCGCGGTGGACCAGCACATTGTCGCCGTCGCCCGAGATATGGCGGCCCTGCTCCAGGCGGTACAGGCCGCTCTGGAATTCCTCGGACAATGAGGAATCGGTGGTGCCCAGCACGCTGACCTGCATGGCCAGATCGGAGTCCAATCGGGGGCCCTGCCGGGGCATGACCGGGCGCGCGCCATCCACCTGCGCCAAGGTCTTCGTCGCATAGGCGGTCTTCGTCACACCGGGGATACGCGAGAACCGGCTCGCCTCCTCGGCGCTGATGGGATTCTCGCCGGCGCTGACGGTAAACCCTATGCCCATGCCCGCGCCGATGCCGTCGGACATGGTACGCAGGGCCGTCGAGACTCCGACCTGCGCCACCAGGCTCGTGAAGACCATCAGCATCAGCAGACCGATGATGCCGCTACGTACCGGCTTGCGTACGATCGCCAACGTGGCACGCTTCCACACATTCATGCTCATCATCGAATCTCCGACAGGTCTCGCGGCGATTTGCGCAGCATCGGCATGCACGCCACCGCGACGCACACCAGCATCACCGCCAACAATCCGAGCGCCACGTACAGCATGGCGGTCCCGTCGACCGACACCGTGAGCGAATCCAGGGTGCGCACCGACATGCTGGATTCAAGGTCGCCGCCGACCTGTCCCATGCTGCTCAGCTCCTTCGCCGCGGAGGCGTTCACGGAA
>ERZ1031278.48-NODE-48-length-41355-cov-9.378136_pt1 | contig 41355 bp, 41 predicted proteins | sample MGYA00518738_ERZ1031278 | MGnify/ENA primary metagenome ERZ1031278 (study PRJEB33719, sample SAMN04261329) | wastewater metagenome | biome: periurban shantytown; feature: human; material: feces | host: Homo sapiens | place: Peru: Lima | collected 2012-07-26 ...
CTTTGACGTGACCTACTCTGGCAAGAACTACTCCTACACCATCAGCGGTACCGACGCCGCCTTTAATACCGTCAAGGCATACGCCGATGAGGCCGCCAATGGCCTCAAGCTAACAGCCGTTGCTAACACGAACAAGTATAATGTGAGCATCGATGCTGCTGCCTTCTCCGCCGCCTCCTTTGCCCAGTATCTGAAAACGAATGTGGGTTCTCTCGGCACCGGCACCGCCTTTACCAAGGATGGTGACACCATGAAGGCCTCCGGCCTTACCCCGGGCTATTACTTTGTATCCGGCACCAGCGGCACGGTCTGCGAGCTGGCTACTGCCAAGGATATTGAGATTCGCGACAAGAACGAAGCGCTGCAGATCGAAAAGTCTGTGGATGACGCCGACCGCACTGTGGAAATCGGTCAAAAGCTCACCTACACCATCACCGGCAAGGTCCCCTCTACCAAGGGCTACACCAAGTTTACCTATCAGGTGACAGATACCATGTCCGAGGGGCTGACCTTCAACAAGGACGTCAAGGTCACCATCGGCGGCACGGCTGTGACTGACGCGGCTATCACCTACAATGACAACGGCTTTGTGGCCAGCATCAATATGATGAACTATCAGAAACAGATCGACGCACCTGTAGTCATCACCTACACTGCCACCGTCAACGAGAACGCCATCCAGCGCGATAAGGAAACCAACACCGCTACGCTCAAGTACAGCAACGACCCCGCTGACAAAAACTCTTTTAAGGAATCCAGCGTGGAAGTGAATGTGTTCTCCTTCAATATCGTCATCAACAAGTACGCCGCCGGCAACGAGAACACCAAGCTGGCAGGCGCCAAGTTCGTGCTGAAGAACAACGAGGGCAAGTATTATAAGTACGATGCCGCTAAGGTCACCTGGGTGGATGCCAAGGCCGATGCCACTGAGGTCATCACCGGCGCTGACGGCGCTGCGCGCTTTGACGGTCTGCAGGCCGGTACTTACTACCTGGAGGAGACCGCCGCCCCCGCCGGCTACAACCAGCTTACCAAGGACATCACCATCGTGCTGAACAAGGATGGCTCTGCGACCATCGACAGCGCTTCCTCCACTCTCGGAGCTGACCATTCCCTGACTGCGGGCGTTGCCAACTCCACCGGCACCATGCTGCCCGAAACCGGCGGCATCGGCACCGTGATCTTTGTGGCCCTGGGCGCTCTGGCTGTCATCTGCGCAGGCGTATTCCTGGTGACCAACAAGAGAATGAGCAAGGAATCCTTCTGATCCTGCATCCCTGACACACTGCACCGCCATGGGAGGCGGAGGTTCGCCTCCGCCCTCCCAATGGCATATCCTTTTCCAAGGCGGACGCATCCGAATACACCCGACCCGCCTATTGCAGGCGGCCGGACAGCCGTGTGTTCGGCTTCGTGCGCCCTGGAACGCAACAGGAGATAAACCCGTGAGAAAGCGAAAAGTGATCACCTTAATACTGCTGGGCGTTTTCCTGGCGGGCCTCTCTCTCCTGCTGTATCCGTCCGTCAGCAGCTACTGGAACTCCATCACACAATCCAGGGCCATCGTGGACTATGACACCATTGTCAAGAGTCTGTCGCCTAAGGACAATACCGCCTATTTTGAGCGGGCGGAGGAATACAATAGTGAGTTGAAGGCGCTGTCATTCCCGCTGACGGAATACCAGCAGATCAGCGGATACGATGATTGCCTCAATGCCGTCGGCGATGGCGTCATCGGCTATATAGATATCGACAAGATTCAGGTGAAGCTGCCCATCTATCACGGCACGGACCCCTCTATGCTGAACCATGCCTGCGGACACATTCAAGGCAGCAGCTTTCCTATTGCAGGAAAGGGTACCCATGCGGCTATCTCGGCACACCGGGGCCTGCCCAGCGCAAAGCTGTTCTCGGATCTGGACAAGCTGGAGGTGGGCGACACCTTCCGGATCACGGTGCTGGACAAGACCTTTATTTATGAGGTGGATCAAATTAAAACCGTCCTGCCGGACGATGTGAGCGACCTGCTCATCGACGAGGAGAAGGAACTCTGCACCCTGGTCACCTGCACGCCCTATGGCATCAATTCCCATCGGCTGCTGGTGCGCGGCCACAGGATCGAATCTGAGGATATGCGCTCCTTTGGGGCTATATCGGATGCATTTATCATCGATCGGCTGATCGTTACACCGGTGGTGGCAATGCCCATCATCCTGCTGCTCATTCTGTACGTCTGCTTTAAGCCTGCGAAGCGGAAGCTTCCCATCAATGACGAGGGAGAACTGATATGAAAAGAATAAGCTACCGGATCGCAAATTTTATACTGATTGCTGCACTGCTCCTGTCGGGAGCAGTGACCGCCCACGCCGCCTCCACCACGGAGGCCAGTGAAAAGGTGCAGCTGCGCAGTGATTGCACTCTGGACGTGACCTATTCCTCCGAGGGAATGGTCTTTGCCGGGCAAGACATCAAGCTCTGGCACATTGCGGATATTACCGAGGATGCGCAGTATGCTTTGGCCGGGAGCTTCCGGTCATACCCCATCCAGGTCACCGGCACCTCCTCTCAGAGCGAGTGGGATGAAATGACCATCACTCTGAACTCCTATATTCTCGCCGATGGCATCGCGGCTGACCAAACTGCCAAAACCGATGCGAGGGGCAAGGTCGTCTTTGATAATCTTACTGCGGGTATATACCTGGTTTCCTCCGTGCGCACAGAGCAGGATGGCAAATACTATGTGTTTGAATCCTTCCTGGCGGCCGTGCCAGGGGTGGACAGTGAGGGGCAGTGGGTGTATTCCGTCTCCGCAAGGCCAAAAATGAGTGTACACACACCAGCCAAGGGCGAGGTCACCTATAAAGCGGTGAAGGCCTGGAGGGACGGCGGCCAGGATCGCCCGGTCAGCGTCTCTGTGGAGGTTCGCAGGGACGGACAGCTGCAGCAGTCCGTGACTCTCAGCGCTGAAAACAACTGGATGTACACGTGGAAGGCTGTTGATGATGGCAGCGTATGGACCGTGAACGAAGTGAATGTGCCAGAGGGTTATACGGTGGGCATTCAGCGCAGCGGCGATACCTTCAGCATTACCAACACCAAGCCGGAGACGCCTGCAGGAAATCATCCGCAGACCGGCGACACAACAAATATGACCCTGTATGTGCTCTTGATGGCTGCGTCCGGGCTGGCGCTGCTGGTGGTTGGCATCGTGTTGAGGAAGAAGTCCCGTGCGAAGTAAAGGGCTTTCCATCCTACTTGTTACGCTGGGCGTTTTGCTGCTGGGCGCTACGGCGATATTATTCGTCGTGCGACAGGCGCAGGATAAGCAAAGGGCAGCTGACATTCCCTCTCTGATTGAAAAAATCGAAGCAGCTCTGCCGGAGCGATCAGCGGGTGTTATCGAAAATCGCGCTGACAGCGCCATGGCTGCCGTGGAGATCGACGGAATTGATGTAATCGGCCTGCTGGAGCTCCCGGGCCGAGGCATTAAGCTGCCAGTAAGCGCAGAATGGGACAGCTCCGAGCAGAGCTTTCGTCCAGCCAGGTTTATGGGCAGCGTGTATGACGGTACACTGATCGTGGGAGGACGCAGTGAGGATGGCAATTTCGATTTTATCGATCAGCTGGACGCCGGGGAGGAGCTTACCTTCACCGACATGATCGGAAGGGTATTCCGGTATACGGTACGTAAAATTTGCCACGCTGATAATGCCAGAGCCGAAACCTTGGCTGACTCAGAGAGCGCGCTTACCCTGTTTGTGAAAAAAATGGAGCTTTTCTCATCGTCCGATGTGCAGCGGCATAGTATTCTCCTCAATAGGAGGTGCAGAACAGCCCCTGTAGACAATGGCAAGCTGCGTCGTCCCACGCGATGCCGCTATGATTCATTATTTAATTTTTTGTTTATAACCCATGAAGGGCCACCGCTGCAGATAGCTGCCCTACCCGGAGGTCGATGGCCAGGTGCAGCGCACCTGATACCCGGTAAAACAAAGCTGAAATATCTGTACCTCTGTATCCCCTGCTGAAAAAGCAGCCAACGCCTATGGCGTTGGCTGCTTAATGCTTTATGAGCCTTATGGGCTTTATCAAAGGCGGCCATAGATGCGGGTCATCTCGTGGATGCTGCTGGCAAGGCTGTGGCTCGCCTCCCCGGGCAGCATACGCCACTTCCAGTTGCCGCAGCTGGTACCGGGGACGTTCATGCGGTGGCCCGGCCCGAGGTCCAGCCAATCCTGCATATCCGCAAGATATTCGGGTAGCTTGCCGCTTGTCAGCAAATTTGCATAGATTACCTTGTGGCGGCGTTTCAAATGGCGTAAATGCCGTTGTCCCCATATCCTGATTGGCTGATCTTCCTCCGGCTCATCATCTCCGACAACCAGGTAATAGTCACCGACCAATTCATATTTCAGCCCTGTGCGTTCATCGGTAATGTACTTTTCCATTTCCTTGGCCTTGGCAACATCCTCCGCAGCAATATAGCGCATAGTGCATCACCTTGCTTCACGCCGGTCTCTCAAAAAATCGGCTCTGATGACCGCATTGGCTCGGCACTCGATGGTGTCCCGGATGATGTCCATGTGGTCGGTCTCCCGCTTTTCAAAGTCCTTGAACACATCCGCAAGGGGACTGGGCGATTTCAGGAGCGCCTTGCACTGCTTATCGGATAGGTCGTATTCCTCCAGTGCCAGCACGATGTCCTCCCGTACCGTGTACTCGTAGCAATGGTTCAGGATCTCATCGGGCGGCTGGGAAAGCAGCCACTCCCGATACTGCTCCTGTTCTGCGAACACCTTCTTATATAAAGCGGTGTTCAGTTCTTCGTTTGTCATTTTGCTTCCTCCTTCATTTATGCTTTTTGAATAACACGCTCTATAGAAACAGCCGCTTGATTTCTCTTGGAAACCAAGCGGCTGTATATAGAATATTTGTTTTTGGAACGAAATCAGATCATCCACACGGGGACAATGTATGTGCTGCTGTCGATTGCGCTCAATGCCTCCCGAAGGCAGATGATCGCGCCTGTCCCTCTCGGCACAGAGGCTTTATCCAGCAGCTTGAAAGCACCCGTAATTTGTGTGGGCGGGTTGATGCTTTTTTTGATCTCGATGGGGTGCAGCTGACCGTCGCTCTCCATAATTAAGTCGATCTCGTTGCTGTTCTTGTCGCGGTAATAATGCAGCAGACAGTCCTTAGCACTGTTGCTGTAGGTTTTTATGATTTCCGACACAACATAGTTTTCTAAAATGGCTCCGTTGATTGCGCCATTCATCAAAATTTCGGGGCTTGAGTACCGGGTCAGATAGGAGACCAGCCCTGTATCAAAGAAATACATCTTCGGCGTTTTGATCGTCCGCTTCAAAAGGTTGTTGGAGTAGGGGTGCAGGAAGAACACGATCCCGGATTTTTCAAGCTCCTTCATCCAGCGCTTTGCGGTATCGTCACTGACCCCCACATCTCCGGCGATGTCATGCAGGTTCAGCATCTGGCCGCTTCTGCAGGCGGCAGCGCGAATGAAGTCGGCAAACATCACCTTATCCACACCGGGAATATCGGTGGTCACATCCCGGTCGATATAGGTCTGAATATAGCTGCTGTAAAACACATCCCGGTCTTTATACTTGCCGCTCCTGTGGCCGGGGAGTGCGCCGTCCCAAATCCGCTGGTATATCTCTTTCGGTGTGGCAGGGGAAAGCACCGCCTTGCGCTTCTGCAATTCGTCAAGCTCCAACGAAAAGGGTGAAACCTCCATTGCACCGCAAAGCTCCGACTGTGACAGTGCCGACATATGAAGAATGGCGGTTCTTCCGGCCAGCGACTCCTGTGCCAACGCCATTAGGCGATACGCCTGAGAACCGGTCAGCCAGTAGGAGCCGGGTGCAGCGCCGTTATCCACGGCGATCTTGATATATGAAAACAGCTCCGGTGCATACTGAACCTCATCGATGAGAACCGGCGCGGGATGCAGCTTCAAGAACATGGCAGGATCGGTTTTGGCAAGCCTGCGTTCCTCCAAATCGTCCAGAGAAACCTCGGCTCGTGCCGTCCCCTCCATCAGATGCCGCAGCATGGTGGATTTTCCCACCTGACGCGGACCGGTCAGCAGCACACAGGCGTACTCCTCATTGATTGCAATAAACTTCTTTTCAAGCTGTCTCTCAATATACATTGCTCCGCCTCCTTTAGGCTAAAATACGATGCACCTTTATTATAGCCTAATAGCGAGGAAAAATCAATAGTTTTTAGGCCAAAATACGATGCACTTGTATTTTGGCCTATATGAGCAGCGATTATGCGTGTCTGCACAGGCTTTCACCATTCATGCAAAAGTCGCCAGATTTCAAATCAGGCGACTGAGCAGATGGAACTTGTCATTCTCCCCATCAAAGAGCGTCGGGATTTTCTTCATGATCGTTCACCTCAGCACCTTGATGATCAGCTCGTTCACATCCTCTGTCGGTTTTCCGGCAGAAAGAAGCTTGTTGCGAAAAGCAAGAAGCGCTCCCCGCAACAGCCGCGCCTCGTCAGGGGACAGCTCAACCATTCGTGTCTCTGCTTTACGGCGGAACATTTGCAGCACCTCCATTCCTCTCTGCCTCCATTGTATCCGCAGATTCGTGAGTGTCCAAATAGGTGGTCAGGGAATCAACGATTTCCCGGTACTCATCGGCTGTAATACCGAATTCCTCAGTCGGATCATAGTCTTCCATCAGGGAGAGTACTGTCTCCCGGAACTCTTTAACCTTTTCTTTCATGCGCTGAACTTCGCTCAGATATGACTGCCGGATCTCCCTAGTTTTCTGCAGACGGTCCTCCTGTTCCTTTATTTTCGCCGAAAAAGCCTTGAAAATAGTGTCGTTATCAGCATCAAGGAGCCCCCTGATTTCATCGATAGAGAAACCAGCCATTTGTAGGTTTTTGATTTTCACGTATTGCAGTGCCTGATCCTCATCATAATAGCGGTATCCTGTCCAAGAATATGCCAGCGTTTCACATTGTTGCGGGCATAGCAATATGCACACCCCACTGTGCAGCCGATGACGAGATTCATGTTCTGAATCTGATCTTTGATACAAATACTCATGACTTCTGCCACTCCTCAAGATTCTTTCTGATGCGGTCGAGGCATTCCTCAAACCGGGTAATTTCTTCCTCTGAAAAACCTTTGTAGTAAATACTGCCCATCTCATCAGATACAGAATCGTACTCGCCCTTTAAGGCATGTGCTTTCTCAGTCAGAAACAGGAGTGTTTTCCTTTTGTCCGTTTCAGACTGAACACGGCTTATCAGCCCTTGATTTTCCATTCTTTCCAGCATCGTCGTAAGAGATGTTATCGCTAATCCGCATTTGACCGAGAGTGACCTGATCGAGATTCCATCCTCCTGCCACAGCACATAAAGAATGCGCCCCTGGGCTCCATTGAACGCATCAATATTCTTTTCGCTGAGAATCTTCTCAAAAATCCGGTCCCCAAGCTGTTTTATTTTGGTGACAAGAAATCCTCCATTTGTTTTCATGCAAAAGCTCCTATATAGTAGTTTATAAAATCATACTATATAGGAGCTTTATTGTCAAGAGCTTGTATGTTTGAATAGAGGTAAATTCCGATTTGTCAGCCTCATTCTATCGCATACTCGGTACATTTCCCGGCTTGCGTATCACAGCGGCAATGCAGGTATTCCACATTGCCGCTGTGATTTTCTTTTTAGCGTTCTCTGTCTGCGGATGATTTTCGCGGCTCCTCCTCGCCACGCTCACCGTCCACGATCTCGTTCTCTCTTTTGTCGAGATTGAGCATCGCATTCAGTTCATTTAGCCGTGCCGATTTGGTTTTCAGTTCTTCCTCCTGGGGGAATGGCTTCTGTACCTCTGCCTTTGCATTTTCAAGCTGAACCCGCGTATTCTCCAGTTGCTCGACACACGCCGCCATTCGTTCCTCAAAAGCAGAGAGGGTGTTATCCAGTCGCTGAATATTGCCGAAGATATCTGTTCCCAGCGTGACCGTATGCCGCAGCTGATGAATCAGCGTGATTTTATATTCCCGGCTGAAGGTGTCGAAGGACAGCTCCATATCGAAGCCACGGTACTGACCGATGGGAATCGAGTCGGGGCTTGTCATGGACTTGCAAAGCCCGAGAATAGCATCGCCGGCAGCCTTCTTTTCCCTTACCGTGCCGCCCGGCATAAACATCGGAGAAAAGCCGTCCTCGTTGGGCTCGGTATTTCTTTTTCGCTGGTCAATATCCGCCCGATAGCCCTCAATGCGCTGCTCCAACGATTTGATTTTCTGCGGAAACTCCTTCAGAATTTGATCCTCCAGAGCATAGCGCTGGCTCAGATGGTTGGCCTTGAGCAGCTTCAGACGGGACACATCAATGTCCAGATCCATCTTCTCCTTGATGTGTGGATTGCCGGCGCACAGCGCCTTGATTTCCGCATAGCTCAGGGCGGTTTCGTCAATGTCCTCCGCAGAGCGCACCGGGGATTTGCTGGTCATGATCTGCCCAATGAACTTCTGCTTGGATTCCACCAACTGATACAGGTAGCTGTCGAAGGTGTTCTCCGTGACATAGGTGTAAATATCGACCTCCTTGTTTTCGTTGCCCTGGCGGATGATTCGTCCTTCCCGCTGCTGCAGGTCAGACGGTCGCCACGGACAATCCAAATGATGAAGTGCCGCAAGCTTCGTCTGCACATTGGTGCCGGCTCCCATTTTCTGCGTGGAACCGATGAGCACACGCACCTGACCGGAGCGCACCTTGCCAAATCTGGTTGACTACTTCCTTAACCGTTCCTCGCAGTTTTTCATCTTTGCAACGCTTGCTCCATAGGATTTCTTTCTCCACCACAGGCAGAACCACCGCTATCAGACGGTTAAACTCCGCTCGTGTTTCGTTGGCATTGTTCATAGAGCAGTTCTCACCAATATATGAACTCAACGGGTCAAGAATTGGCTTGCCGTCCTCTTCGCTTATGTGCATGGGGTTGAGGAAAATAACACCCTTCAAATCCTCAAACAGCTCCTGCTCGGTTTTGGCGGTGAGCTGCGACATATATGGCATGTCGATTCTCGCTTTTTCCGCAAGAGACAGAGCATAGGCCTCGGAAGCCGTGTCAACCGACTGCACCGTTACCTTCTGCTTGATGGTTCGTTTGGAGAACATATCTGCCTTGCGGAGGAAGTTGCCCTCATCATCCAGCACCTCCAGCGAGGCAAGCAGGCAGTAGGAGCTGTCGGAATTGAAAGCCGAATTGTTGGCTCTTGCGCTGATAAGCCCATATTTTTTGCTGAAATCATCATAGAGGCGATTGAGTTTTTCCTGCTCTGCCTTGATATCGGCATCGGGATAGTCCTCCGTCTGGTACTCAATCAGCGTCCGGACACAATCACAGATGGCAATCATGCCTTTGATGCGGCTTTCGGCAGTCGCGGAAACATCCACGGGATTCATGCGGCTGTTTTCGCGGTAATAAATCTTGCCGTCCACCACCGTGAAGCTGAAATTGCGCACATCAGGGTCAGCAGGAATAGAAAGGTCCTCATCCTCCGCTTCAAGATCGTCGATTTCAAATTCGGTAATCTCGGCATGAATGTTCTGGATGGCATCCCGCAAGAGGTCCCCAAGCTCTGCATTTTCATAAGCAATACAGGCGGACTCCATGCCGTGAGGCCCGCTGACCATCTGCATGTCGCCCAACACCATTTCAGGGTTGTCCACAAAATAGGCGTTCATCCGGATGCCATTGGCGTCGGTGGCCAGATGCACCCAATCGGGCTCAATATCCACCAATCGGTCACGCTTTTGGAGGAAGAGAATGTCCGATGTGACCTCTGTGCCGGCAGCGGCCTTGAAGGTATCGTTCGGCAGCCGGATAGCACCGAGCAGGTCGGCTCTCTGGGCAATATACTTTCGGACATTGGGGTTTTCCTTATCCATCGTGCCCTTTGAGGTAATGAAGGCGATTATGCCGCCAGGCCTGACCTTATCCAAGGTGCGGGCAAAGAAATAGTCATGGATGAGGAAGTTGTGCTTGTCATAGCGCTTGTCCGGCACCTTGAACTGCCCGAAGGGGACATTGCCGATTGCAGCGTCAAAGAAGCTGTCGGGAAGATTTGTATTCTCGAAGCCCTGCACCGCGATGCTGTTTTTTTGATAGAGCTGCTGGGCGATTCGCCCGGAAATGTTGTCCAGCTCCACGCCATAGAACTTCGCGTCATTCATGCTTTCGGGAACAAGTCCCATAAAGTTGCCGATGCCACAGGAGGGCTCCAGCACATTGCCGGTCTGAAAGTGCATATTCTCCAGGGCGCTGTACACCGCCTTAATCACCACGGGCGGCGTATAGAAGGCCGTCAGCGTAGATTCTCTTGCCAACGCATATTCCTCATCGGAAAGCACATTCTTCAGCTCGGTATAATGGGGATTGTCCTCCTTGAAGAACTCGGTAAACTCTTGTGCATCTCCATTGGCATAGGTAACGCGGCCCACCAGCGGCTTGTCCCGCGCCATGTTCTGCCGCTGCACATCCAGATCATAGGCCGTACAGTAGCAGTTATAATCGCCCGGAGACGGATTGCAGCGCAGGCAGTAGCGGTAATGCTCGGTTTCCACGATGTAGCCGTAGTTTTGTGTCCAGCCGCCGCTGATTTTCCCTCCGTGTTCATAGCAGAAACGCTCCATGGCGAAGCGGTTTTTCAGCACACTCTCCCGCAGCGTGTCCACGACCTCCTGCAGCTCCGCCTTGAAAGCAGGGCTGTTCAGTTCCTCCGGGCCACGGGGCCACCAGGTATGCCAGAACTCGTTGCCGCTGCGCCCGAAGTCCATACGGACATGTCCAACGGTACCCAGCCGCTTATCTTCTTCGGGATGTGGGGTATAAAATAAGCCCGCCTCCTCCGGGCGGGCAGGTCGGATATGAAATTTCATGTTCTCCGCGGGATAGGGGAGCTGATGCGCCTCGCAGAACTCACGGAGCGTCATGTCGCCTTCATCGAGAAAACCGAGCTCATCCCGCACATCCAGCCGCCCGGACTTAGGCATCGCCAGCTTTTCCGGCATCAGCACCGAGCCTGCGTGGTTGACCACAACATTTTCTTCCATGTAGCACAGCTCACCGGGATCATCGTCAGAGCCGCGAATGTCGTAGCAGTACCAGCCCTTCGGCACGGTATCACGGGCGATGCGCCCGTTGGTGAACAGCGCGGGCTTATCAAATACTTCAATGTGTTGGAATTTCTCTGTTCTTGCGTTTACAGCTATTCGGTGTTCCTTCCTTTCATTTTTGGTAACGGCAAACATACTACACATATGCCGCAAAGTCTACTGAAACATTATTTATGACATCTATTAGTTAGTTGAATGTTATCATAAATATGTACTGGCCATTCACTCTGGTAAGTCCGTAGGTGATACCCGCTTCATCGTTATATACATTTCCTTCTTGATATGCACGCACAATCTGTTTTCCAATATTACCTGCTTGAACTGTATCCGCCGCGACATCACATGTCTCAATGATACCCATCATAGTTTTTGCGATCTTGTCTTCATCTTCTGTGAAGAGCTTTACTGTGAGTATCTTGATCGAGGCGCTGTTTTCATCTTCTGCGTCCATAACAACCTCGCCATCAGAAAAAAGAATAGCCGCTATGGCTTCTCCGTCCGTGTAATTTGGATCAAAGCCCCCTACGCCCGTGACACCTGCAACCATTTCGCCGACGCGTTTGTTCAGTTCCGCCTGCTGACAATATAGATTCTGCGTAAGAAGCACACAGAAATCTTTCGGGCTCAGCAAAAGATGTCCGTCCTCAACCAGACTTTCAATTGCATAGGATGTAGTCTGTGTCTTTCCGCACCGCGAACAAGTTTGTTCTTTTGTACCACTTTCAGTCGCAGTTGCCTTTTTTTCCACCTTCCAACTCCCCCAACTGTGGCCCAAGGCGTCTCCTTCGGTCTCTCCACACTTTGAACATACTTTGGGCTCTGTGCAGGTTGCGTCTGTCCACTCATGCCTGCATGAACATGCACTCAGGCTCATTAGCAATAACGCCGCGCAGAAAATAGACACGATCACTTGATAGCTTTTCTTCATTGTTTCCTCCCAAATGAACATATTTGTACATAAGTACACCATAAATATTATAGTCTTTTTAACGACTATAGTCAATATCGTGGTCACACCCTAAGATAAAAATATTATCTTAGGGAGGAATACGCATGATAAGCTATGACGCCTTTTGGGACACACTGAAAACATCGAAGGAATCCACTTACTCGCTGATTAAAAATCATCACATTTCCAGCTCTACGATTGATAAACTGCGTAAGAATAAGCCTTTGAATACAACTACAATCAATGACTTATGCCGTATTCTGAACTGTCAAGTGCAAGACATTATGACATATATCCCCTCGAGCGACGATCAAATACTATAGCCGCAAACCCCACACCTGACGATAGCCCTTATATAACGAGGATTCCAGGAAATTATCGTTTTTAACGCAATTTTTTCCTCGCCCTTATCAGCGTACTCTTACTGTTTCCCGTCAACTCCTCAACTTGTTTACAAAGCCTCCCCCAACAGCAAAGGGAGAGCACCCATGCTCCCCCTTTTTGCATATTCAGTTGACCTTAATGACCTTTTGCTTCTGGCCCAACAGGTTGACCGGACTGAACGCCGTATGCTGCAGCTGCAGAAACCTATCATCTATTTCGGTATAGCGCTTGGTCATCCGCAAGTCACTGTGCCCCATCTGCTTTTGCAGTGTGAACAGGTCTCCGCCATTTTGGAGATACAACGTGGCAAAACTATGCCTCAACTGATACGGTGTGATTTTGACGCCGCTCAGGCGGCTGACCTTAGCAAAGTCTTTGTCCAGATAGGTTGTAGTCAGGCGGCCGCCCTCGTAATTGGGAAACAGCCAATTCTCCCACTCCTGCGGCTTCATGTGGATGAAAGCAGCAACAGCCTTTGCGGTCTGCGGGCTTAGATACAGCAGCCGCTCACGTCTCGTTTTTGCCACGGTCTTGCTGACTCTCAGCGTATGCTCCATCGCATTGAAATCACTGTCCCGCAATCCAAGCAATTCTTTTGTGCGGATGCCGCAATCCATCATCACCAGCACAATGGTGAATGTCCTCATTCCTGTATAGGTCTTCTTATCCAGGCAATTCATAAAGCGCTGCAAATCACTTACAGAAACCGGCTTGATGTTCCCCTCATCGCGGCGCTTTTTCAGCTCGTTGGCCGTAATAGGATTTTTCGGAATATACTCCTGCCGCACCATCCAGTTGAAAAAGGCGCTGATCTACTGGTACGGTTTGTTATAGCGTGCAGGGCTGGTATCAGGTATTGCGGCAAAAAAAGCCAGTGTGTCCTGCTCCAGGAGAGAGTATTCCGTGCTATTCCTGCTGCCGCAGACAAAACGCTCCAGCTGGGCTTGATAGTCATGCATCGTCTCGTCACTGAGCATTTGCGCCTGTTTGATAGCAAGAAACTCCTTCGCCGCAGCCTCCAGTGTAGGGCGTTCCTTCGCTTCGACGATTTTCCGCATTCTCATGGGATGCTCCTTTCTGCAAACCCTCATTCAAGAATGGATTTTCGGGGAAAACTCAGAGCCTCTCTGTTGCGATTATGCAACTTTTCCACGCAAAATAGAAAGGATTCCGGGCATTTCTGCTCAGAATCCTTACATTTGGAGGTGACACCCAGATTTGAACTGGGGAATGAGGGTTTTGCAGACCCTTGCCTTACCACTTGGCTATGTCACCATATAAGAGAAACGGCTTTTTGGGGCCGTTTCCCTGTTTGGAGCGGGCGACGAGGCTCGAACTCGCTACCTCGACCTTGGCAAGGTCGCGCTCTACCAGATGAGCTACGCCCGCATATGGCGCCGGTATTCCAGCACCATGGTGCCTCCGGTCGGAGTCGAACCAACGACACGCGGATTTTCAGTCCGCTGCTCTACCAACTGAGCTACAGAGGCAAATGGCGACCAAGATGGGGCTCGAACCCACGACCTCCAGCGTGACAGGCTGGCGTTCTAACCAACTGAACTACTTGGCCAAATGAAATTTGGTGGGAACAACTGGACTCGAACCAGTGACCCCCTGCTTGTAAGGCAGGTGCTCTAACCAGCTGAGCTATGCTCCCGTCCTTGCCGCACACATTAGTACCGCGGCGACAAGTGAGATTATACTAAATATTAGCCAGACTGTCAACACCAAATTTCAATTTTTTTACTATTTTTTTCGGGCGTCCGCGGCCAGCTGCTCCAGCTGCTGGCGGTCGAAGTCATACACCGCGTCGCAGAACTGGCACGTCATGTGGCAGGAGCCCTGCTCCCGCAGGATGCCCTCCAGCTCGTCGGCCCCCAGGGACAGCAGCGCCCGCTCCACCCGCTGGCGGCTGCAATAGCACTTGTAGCTTACCGGGCAGGTCTCCAGAATCTTCAGCTCAAAATCGGACATCACCGTCCGCAGCAGGTGCTCCGGGTCCGGATCCCGGTCCAGGATGGCGGACACCGGCCCGGCGGCCATGATGCCGCCCTCCACCTTGGCGATGGTGTCCTCCCCGGCTCCGGGCATCAGCTGGATGAGATAGCCCCCGGCGGCCTTGACGCTGTGGTCCCGGTCCACCAGCACCCCCAGGGCGCAGGCGGTGGGAATCTGCTCCGACTCCACGAAATAACCGGCGATATCCTCGGCGATCTCGCCGCCCATCAGGTCCACGGTGCCCACATAGGGCTCCTTCATGTGCAGGTCCTTGATGACGGTGATGGTGCCCTCGCCGCCCACGGCGCCGCCTACGTCCAGCTTGCCGTCGTCCCGCAGGGGCAGGTCCACCTGGGGATTGGCCACATAGCCCCGGACGTTGCCCTCGGCGTCGGACACCGCCAGCACCGTGCCCAGAGGGCCGCCGCCCTTGATCTGCAGGGTCAGGCTGGCCCCCTGGCCCTTCAGGGCGTTGCCCATCATGGACGCGCCGGCCAGAGCCCGGCCCAGGGCCGCCGTGGCCACCGGGCTGGCGTGATGGATCTGCCGTGCCCGCTCGGTAAGCTCCCGGCTGCAGATGGCCGCGGCCTGCACCAGGCCGTCGGTGGAAATCGCTCTTACAATATAATCGCTCATGCTTACAAAACCTCTTTTATTTGCGAATGCAGGTGAAATACACCCGATCCTCACCGGGTACGGGGCGGCGCAGCTTCCCGTCGCCCCAGGTGCGCACGTCGGCAAAGCCCGCCTCCTCCAGCCACCGGGTCAGCTGCTCCACGGAGTAGCCCCGCTGGCGGTGCAGCTCGAAGCTGCGGTCCCAGGACCCGTCCTCCGCCAGGGTGAACAAGTCCATATAATAGGTACACAGCCCCCGGCGATATTCGGTGCGCCACACGCAGTAGGTGTCCTCCGTCTCGTCCAGGAACACCTGTCCGTCCAAGGCAGCCAGCCGCTCCGGCAGCCGCACGTCGAAGGCCAGCAGGCCCCCGGGGCTGATGAACAGGTGCAGCCGCTGAAAGGTCCGCTGCACGTCCCGGGGATTTGTCAGATAGTTCAGGCTGTCCAGGCAGCAGATGGCGGCGTCCACGGTGCCGTACAGGTCCAGCCGGGGCATGGACTGGTGCAGGAACAGGGGCGGTAACTCCGCCGGGGCGCTTTTCTCCCGGGCGGCGGCCAGCATCTCCTGGGACCCGTCCACAGCGATGAGCTCATAGCCCCGCCCGGCCAGCAGCCAGGTCATGGACCCGGTGCCGCAGGCCAGGTCCAGCACCGTGTGCACCGGGATGCGGCTGCGGCGGAACAGCTTTTCCAGAAAGTCCGCCCGCTTTTCATACCCCACGTCCCAGGTCAGCTCGTCATAGGCCCCGGCCAGCTGCTGGTAGCTGCTCATTTGTCCTCCTGCTCCTTCATGCGCTCCAGCACGTTCTCGTACCCTCCCGCGCCGTTGAGCAGGGACCGGTTCACCCGGCTGATGGTGGCGCTGGAGGCGCCGGTTTTCTCCAGAATATCGCTGTAGAGCATCCCATCGTTGAGCAGGGTGGCCACTTCGTACCGCTGCTCCATAGAACGCAGCTCGGAAATGGTGCACAGGTCCTGGAAGAAGCTATAGCACTCCTCCTCATTTTTCAGCGTCAGGATCGCCCGGTACAGCAGGTCGCTTTTTTCCTTCTGGGCAATCTTGGATTTCGCCGCTCTTACCATAATTGTTTTTCCTCCGTTTCCAAAAAACGTAGTATTTGTTTTCCTCGGGTAGTCATTTTACCATTTTAACCTATAAAAGTAAACCGTTTATGCAAAATTTTTTTGCAAATTTTACGGTTTGTTCACACTCTCCCCTGCCGCCGTCCGGCAACGCTCCCGGGAGCGTTACCGGACGCTTTGCGTTTTAGCGTCCTAAATCCTACCAACCTACCATGCTGACGGTAACGATTTTTGCGCGCTATTTCGTCCCGTCTTAAAAATTTCAACATATTGTCGACCCTTTTCGCGATAAATTCCGGTAAAATCGTCCGTTTTCGATTTTCCACACGGGAATCTTTACGCCATCGAGGGAAATCTTTATGAACTATTTATGAATGCGGACTATTCGTTGTCACCATTTTCACGAAATTTGTGCTATACTCACTGCGTAAACCAGAGCTGTCCGGGAGCTCTGAAAATCACAAAACGACTATAAAGGAGTGTGTGTTTGTGGCAACATTTATCATCGGTCTTGTGATCCTGTTCGGCGGCGCTGCGCTGTACGGACGCTTCTGCGAGAAAGTTTTCGGGCCTGACGACCGTCAGACCCCGGCCTACGCCAAACAGGACGGCGTGGACTATATCCCCATGAAGGGCTGGAGAAACAGCCTGATCAACCTGCTAAACATCGCCGGTACCGGCCCCATCCTGGGGCCCATCCAGGGCATTCTGTTCGGGCCCATCGCATTTATCACCATCCCCATCGGCAACGTCATCGGCGGCGCCATGCACGACTATTTCTCCGGCATGATCTGCCTGCGTGACGGCGGCACCCAGATGCCCCAGATGATCAAGCGCTATTCCAATAAGGGCATTTTCAACGTATACAACGTGTTCTGCTGTCTGCTTCTGCTGCTGGTGGGCGCTGTGTTCGTTTATACCCCCGGCGACATTGCCGCCACCTCCGTTTTCGGCTTCGACGGCAAGCCTACCTCCGTCTCCACCTGGATCATTTACGGCGTGATCTTCCTGTATTACCTGGTCGCTACCGTGTTCCCCATCGACGCCATCATCGGCCGCATTTATCCCATCTTCGGCGCCATCCTGCTGTTCTCCGCCGTGGGTGTGTTCATCGGCATCTTCGTCAAGGGCTATCCCCTGCTGAACGTGTGGGACGACTGGTCCTCTCCCATCCTGCAGCTCACCGGGGCTGACGGCGCGGTTAAGAGCTTCACCTATGCAGACTACTTCAAGGGCGGCCACTTCCTGCCGATCTTCTTCGTTACCGTGGCCTGCGGCATTCTGTCCGGCTTCCACTCCACCCAGACGGCTATCATCTCCCGCACGGTGAAGAACGAGCGTCAGGGCCGCATGACCTTCTACAACATGATGATCCTGGAGGGCTTCATCGCTATGGTGTGGGCCGCCGGCGCTATGGGCGTGTACAATCTGGCTCTGCAGGAGCCCAACGCCTCCCTGGCCACCGGTACCATCGGCGTGGTCTGCAAGGACATCCTGGGCCCCGTGGGCGGCGTCATCGCCCTGATCGGCGTCATCGTTCTGCCCATCACCTCCGGCGATACCGCTCTGCGCGCTCTGCGTCTGTCCCTGGCGGAGACCTTCCACCTGGACCAGTCCACCAACGGCAAGCGTATGCGTCTGGCCATCCCTGTGTTTGTCCTGGCTGCCGGCATCATCGTGTTCGCCAAGTTCAACAAGGACGGCTTCAACATTCTGTGGCGTTACTTCGCATGGTCCAACCAGACCCTGTCTCTGTTCGCCTTCCTGTGCATCACGGTGTGGATGTTTGAAAACGGCAAGGGCAAGTTTGCGTGGATGCCGCTGATTCCCGGCGCGTTCTACGCCTTCATCTGCTCCACCTACATCGCCAATGCCCACATCGGCTTCAACATCCCCTGGACCGCCTCCTACATCATCGGCGTGGTGTTCGCCATCGCCTATGTGGTGGCCCTGTGCCTGTATGGCAGAAAGCGCGGCGCGGCTGTGAAGCTGAAAATGAACAAGTAACTCTTTTTCTCCTGACAGCATATAGGTGTAAATCCCCCGGCACCTGCCGGGGGATTTACGCTTTTTGTCCGGTGTTTTTTTAACGGTTTTTCGACGGGATTCTCATTTCAGGGATTGAGTCGGGCGGTTCGATATGTTATACTGGACTTACTTTTTCAGGAGGCAAGCCATATGACACTCAACGAATTGAAAATCGGCCAGTCCGGGGTCATCACCGCCGTAGGCGGCGACGGCCCCCTGCGCTGCCGTTTGCTGGATATGGGGCTGATCCCCCGCACCGCCGTGAAGCTGATGAAGGTGGCCCCCATGGGGGACCCCATCGAGATCCGGGTCCGGGGCTATGAGCTGACCCTGCGGGTGGAGGACGCCATGAAGATCCAGGTAAAGGAGGCGGCGGTATGATTTTCGCCCTGGTCGGCAATCAGAATTGCGGCAAAACCACGCTTTTCAACGCCCTCACCGGCTCCAACCAGCACGTGGGCAACTTCCCCGGCGTCACCGTGGACCAGAAAACCGGCGAGATACGGGGCGAAAAGGGCTGCTCCGTGGTGGACCTGCCGGGCATCTACTCCCTGCGGCCCTATACCCAGGAGGAGATCGTCTCCCGGGACTACATCCTCAACCAGAAACCCGACGGCATCATCAACATCGTGGACGCCACCAACATCGAGCGCAACCTGTACCTGACGCTGCAATTGCTGGAGCTGCGGGTGCCCATGGTGCTGGCCCTGAACATGATGGACGAGGTCCGGGCCAACGGCGGTGCCGTGGACGTGCAGCGGATGAGCCGGGAGCTGGGCATCCCGGTGGTTCCCATTTCCGCCGCCAAGGGCGAGGGCGTGTCGGAGCTGGTGGATCAGGCCCTGGCCGCGGCCCGGGGCCGGGTACTGCCCAAGGTCACGGACTTCTGCGCCGACGATTCCGCCGTCCACCGCTGCATCCACGCGGTGGTGCACCTGATCGCCGACCACGCCGACCGCATCGGCGTTCCGGCCCGGTTCTGCGCCGCCAAGCTCATCGAGGGCGGCGACGACCTGGCGGACCGTCTGGCCCTGGACCAGAACGAGCGGGAGCTGCTGGAGCACTGCATCGTCCAGATGGAGACGGAGACCGGCCTGGACCGCAATGCCGCCCTGGCGGATATGCGGTACAGCTTCATCGAAAACGTGGTGTCCGCCTCGGTGGTCAAGTGCCGCGAAAGCCGGGAGCACGCCCGGTCCGTAAAAATGGACCGCCTGCTGACGGGCCGCTATACGGCGGTGCCGGTGTTCCTGGGCATCATGCTGCTGACCTTCTGGCTGACCTTCGACGTCATCGGCCAGCGGCTGTCGGACTGGCTGGCGGTGGGGGTGGACGCCCTGACCGCCCTGGTGGACCGGGGCCTCACGGCCTACGGCATCAACCCGGTGGTCAAGAGCCTGATCGTGGACGGCATTTTCGCCGGCGTAGGCAGCGTGCTGGTGTTCCTGCCCATCATTGTGACGCTGTTCTTCTTCCTGTCCATCCTGGAGGACACCGGCTACATGGCCCGGGTGGCCTTCGTCATGGACAAGCCCCTGCGCAGAATCGGCCTCTCCGGCCGCAGCATCGTCCCCATGCTCATCGGCTTCGGCTGCTCCGTCCCCGCCATCATGGCCACCCGCACGGTGTCCTCGGACCGGGACCGGAAAATGACCATCCTGCTGACGCCGTATATGAGCTGTTCGGCGAAAATCTCCATCTACGCCTTCTTCACGGCGGCCTTCTTCCCCCGTTACCGTGCCCTGGTGATGATCGGCCTGTATGTGCTGGGCATCCTCATCGGCATTGCGGCGGCGCTGATCATGAACAAGACCGCCTTCCGGGGAAAGCCCGTGCCCTTCGTCATGGAGCTGCCCAACTACCGGCTGCCCAGCGTCAAAAGCGTGGCCCTGCTGCTGTGGGAAAAGGCCAAGGACTTCCTGCAGCGGGCCTTCACGGTGATCTTCCTGGCCACCATAGTCATCTGGTTCCTCCAGAGCTTCGACACCCGGCTCAACGTGGTGTCCGACAGCGCCGACAGCCTGCTGGCCCTGATCGGCCAGGTGCTGGCCCCCCTCTTCGCTCCCCTGGGCTTCGGCGACTGGCGCTGCGCCACCTCGCTGATCTCCGGCTTCATCGCCAAGGAATCCGTGGTCAGCACCCTGGAGGTGCTGCTGGGCGGCAGCGCTATCTCCGGCCTGTTCACCACCCGGTCCGCCCTGAGCTTCCTGGTGTTCACCCTGCTGTATACCCCCTGCGTGGCGGCGGTGGCCACCATCCGCCGGGAGCTGGACTCCTCCCTGAAAACCCTGGGCGTGGTGGCCATGCAGTGCGGCGTGGCCTGGCTGGCCTCCTTGGCCATGTACGCCATCGCGGGGCTATTCTAAGATTGTTCCAAAAGGTCAAAGACCTTTTGGAACAATAGGCTTACAGTCTGCTGCGCGCATAATTTGTTCGCTGAAAGCGAACAAATTCCACACTTGCAGACTGAGAAGTGTTTTTTGCGACGTACACGCCGCCGTAAAAAACGGATCAATCCTGCTTTGCCGCCTGCGGGCGGCAAACTCTGCGAGGCTTTTGTCCCAAAAGGGCATTGCCCTTTTGGGACAGCAAAAAAAATCCCCGGCTGCCAGGCAGCCGGGGATTTTTGCTATGCGGTTTTATGCGCCGAAGGGGTTCAGCACTTCTCGTAGATGGTGGCAACGCCCATGCCGCCGCCGATGCACAGAGTGGCCAGGCCGCGCTTGGCCTCGGGACGCTTCTGCATCTCGTGCAGCAGGGTGACGATGATACGAGCGCCGGAAGCGCCCACGGGGTGGCCCAGAGCGATGGCGCCGCCGTTGACGTTGACCTTGCTCATGTCGAAGTGCAGCTCGCGGGCCACGGCGATGGACTGGGCGGCAAAGGCCTCGTTGGCCTCCACCAGGTCGATGTCGTCGATGGTCAGACCGGCCTTCTTCAGAGCCTGACGGGAAGCGGGCACGGGGCCCACGCCCATGATCTTGGGATCCACGCCGCCCTGGCCCCAGCCGATGAGCTTGGCCATGGGCTTCAGACCGTACTTCTCCACGGCCTCGCCGGAAGCCAGCACGATGGCGGCAGCGCCGTCATTGATGCCGGAGGCGTTGGCAGCGGTGACCCGGGGCTGACCCTTGTCGGCGGCTTCCTGGATACCGGTGGGCTCAAAGGTGTTCACCACCTGGGGATTGGGGGACTCGGGGCTGACGGGGAACGCGCCGCGCAGCTTGGCAATGCCTTCCTTGGTGACGCCGGCCTTGGGATACTCATCCTTGGCGAAGGGGACCATTTCCTTCTTGACCTTGATCATCACGGGGACGATCTCGTCGTCGAAGCGGCCGGCCTTCTGGGCGGCCTCGGTCTTCTGCTGGGAAGCGGCGGCGAAGGCGTCCTGCTCCTCGCGGGTGATGCCCCAGATGTCGTTGATGTTCTCGGCGGTGGTGCCCATGTGATAGTTGTTATAAGCGTCCCACAGACCGTCCTTGATCATGGTGTCCACCAGCTTCTTGTCGCCCATGCGAGCGCCCCAGCGGGCGTCCAGGGAGGCGAAGGGAGCGGCGCTCATGTTCTCGGTGCCGCCGCAGACCACCACGTCGGAATCACCGGCCAGGATGGAGCGGGCGCCCTCGATGACGGACTTCATGCCGGAGCCGCAGACCATGCCCACGGTGTAAGCGGGAACGGAGTAGGGGATACCGGCCTTGATGGCCACCTGGCGGGCGACGTTCTGGCCCTGGGCGGCGGTCAGGATGCAGCCGAACATGACCTCATCCACGTTTTCGGGGGCGATATTGGCGCGCTTGAGGGCCTCCTTCACCACCACGGCGCCCATCTCGGCGGCGGGGGTGTTCTTCAGGGAACCGCCGAAGGAGCCGATAGCGGTACGGCAGCAATTGACGACATACAAATCTTTCATAGTGGTAATTTCCTCCTACATTTTGTTTTAGGGTTCTACTCTGTACCTATATCGTAGTCATTTTCGACCGAATAGTCAACCCCAGATTGCTCCGAATCGCAAAAATCGTGGAACTGAACAGGATTTGACTGGATTTCTTTGGTTGTTTGACTAAAAATTAACAAGCTGGTTAATTTTATGACAAGGCCGCCCGGGCCTCCTGGAGCTTGGTATAGAAGTCGCCCACGTTGAGCTTGTTATACAGGCGGCTGTTGTAGTCCACCTGGGCGTTTGCCACGGCGTCCTTGATCCGGGTTTCAAACAGGGCGTTTACCACGGCGGACCGGTTCAGCTCCCGGCCCACCGCCACATACAGGGCGTTATCGGTCTCGATGACGCCGCTGACCTGGCCCGGCTCCAGGGCCGCCACGGCTGCGGTCAGGGTCTCGCCCATGTCCCCGGCGGAGGCGGTGACTCCCTCCTCCGTCACGTTCTCCATGCCCAGCTGGGACGCCAGGTCCAGATAGGTGGCGGCAACGTCCTGGGAATCCCGCAGCTGCTGGGCGAAGCTCTCCGCCGCCAGGCGGGTGTTGTCATCGTCCTCGCCGTCCAGGGGCCAGTACAGCAGCAGACAGGTGGCGTAGCCGTTGTCCTTGGCCAGGGCGTCGATGTCCTCCTGGGCGGGATACAGGGCGCTTCCTTCGGTGCAGAAAGCCTGGCGCACCCCGGCGTACAGATAGTACCCCTGGTTGATGCTGTCGAACATGGTCTCCGACACGCCCATGCCCTGGATCTGCTTGAGATAGGCCTCCTGGCTGCCGTAGTAGTTGATATACTGCTGGCGCTGCTTTTCCAGGGCCTCCCGGTCGGAGTCGGTCAGGGTCACGTTCCCCTGCCTGGCCCACTGGCGGATCACGGCGTACAGCTTCACCGTCTCCAAGGCGTCCTGCTTGGCATAGGCCCCGTAGGTCATGCCGTCGGACAGCTCCGCATCAAAGTCCAGGTCCGACACGTTGGCCGACAGATACTCGCAGTCGTAGGCCACCCAGTACAGATACTCCTCGGCGTCGATGGTCTCGCCGTTGACGGTCAGCAGCTCCGCGTCCGGCCGGATGCCGGAGGCCTGGTAAAACAGGCCGTCGCTGCGGTGGCCGTTGGTAAGGATCCCGCTGGCGGAGATCACCGCCACCAGCGCCACGGACAGGACCACCGAGGCGGCCAGACGGATCAGGGATTTTTTCATGTTGCTCCTCCTTCATGGGCTTTGCCCAGTTCTTCTTTTTTCAGCCGCAGCTCCTCCGTCAGCTTCCCGGCGGCGGCCAGGGCGTCCTCCCCCGGGGAGAGGTGCAGCTGCAGCCGGGGCGGCTCTCCGGCGGACAGCCGCAGGCGGCTGCGATAGCCCGGCATGGTGCACACGGCCATGAGGCTGGGCACATCCACCCGGCTGTCAAAGGTGAAGGCCACCACACCGGCCTTCTGGGTGATATCGGTGATGAACACCTCCGCCGCCGCAGCCCGCAGCAGGGCCACGTCCAGCAGGGCCATCACCGCCTTGGGCGGGTCGCCGTAACGGTCCGTCAGCTCGTCCACCAGGTCCGAGGCCTCCTCCGTGGTGCGGATGGCCGCCATCCGGCGGTACAGGTCCATCCGCTGCCGGGGGGAGGACACATATTTTTCCGGAATGTGGGCCGAGGTGGCCAGGTCCGCCGAGCAGTCGGGGCGGATGTCCCGGCCCCGGCCCTGCTGCTCCAGCACCGCGTCGTTCAGCAGCTTCAGATACATATCATAGCCCACGCTCATGAGATAGCCGGACTGCTCCGGCCCCAGCAGGTTGCCCGCCCCCCGGATCTCCAGGTCCCGCATGGCGATGCGGAAGCCGGAGCCGAAGGTGACGTACTCCCGGATGGCGGACAGCCGCTTGGAGGCCACCTCCGTCAGCACCTTCCCGGGGCGGTAGGTCAGATACGCATAGGCCCGGCGGGCGCTGCGGCCGATGCGGCCCCGGATCTGGTGCAGCTGGGACAGGCCCAGCCGGTCCGCGTCCTCGATGATCAGGGTGTTCACGTTGGGGATGTCGATGCCGGTTTCGATGATGGTGGTGCACACCAGCACCTGAATTTCGCCGTCGGCCATCTGCTGCATCACGGAGCTGAGCTCCCGCTCGGCCATTTTCCCGTGGGCAATGCCGATGGCCACGTCCTCCCCCAGCCACTGGCGCAGCCGCCCGGCGGTGGACTCGATGTTCTCCACCCGGTTGTGCAGGTAGTACACCTGCCCGCCCCGGCTCAGCTCCCGGCGGATGGCCTCGGCGATGACGGGCCACTCATGCTCCACCACATAGGTCTGCACCGGCTGGCGGTCGTGGGGCGGCTCCTCGATGGTGCTCATGTCCCGGATGCCGGACAGAGCCATGTTCAGGGTCCGGGGAATGGGGGTGGCGGACAGGGTCAGGGTGTCCACCTGTTTGGCCCGCTCCCGGAGCTTTTCCTTGTGGGTCACGCCGAAGCGCTGCTCCTCGTCGATGACCAGCAGGCCCAGGTCGTGAAACTGCAGGTCCTTCTGCAATAGCTTGTGGGTGCCGATCAGCAGGTCCACCTTTCCCGCCTGGGTCCGGGCCAGGATGTCCCGCACCTGGGCCGGGGTCCGGAACCGGGACAGCACCTCGATGTTCACCGGGAAGGAGCGGAAGCGGTTCACCGCCGTGGCATAGTGCTGCTGGGCCAGAACGGTGGTGGGCACCAGAATGGCGGCCTGCTTGCCGTCCATGATGCACTTCATCACCGCCCGCAGGGCCACCTCGGTTTTGCCGTAGCCCACGTCGCCGCACAGCAGCCGGTCCATGGGCCGGGGCTGCTCCATGTCGGCCTTGATGTCCCGGATGGCCTGGAGCTGGTCGTCGGTTTCCGTATAGGGGAAGGCGTCCTCAAACTCCTGCTGCCAGGGGCTGTCCGGCGAGAAGGCATGGCCTGCCAGCCGCTGGCGCTGGGCATACAGCCGGATCAGCCCCTCCGCCAGGTCCTTGGCGGCGGCCTTGGCCTTCCGGGTGGTCTTGGCCCACTCGGTGCCCCCCAGCTTGTTGAGCTTGGTGCGCTCGTTGTCCTCGCCGGGGCCGATATACTTGCTGACCAGGTCCAGAGACGTGGCCGGGACGTACAGCACGTCCTGCCCGGCGTAGGCGATCTTGATATAGTCCTTCTCCACCCCGTCCACCGGCAGGCGCAGCATGGCCACGAACCGGCCGATGCCGTGGTGGGCATGGACCACCAGGTCCCCGGGGGTCAGGTCCGTATAGGACTGGAGCTTCTGCTGATTGCTGTCCCGCTTGGGCCGGGGCTTTTTACTCCGGCCGGACAGGGGCGTGGTCAGCTGCCCCTCCGTCAGCACCGCCAGCCGCCCCTCCGGGTATTCGCACCCGGCGGAGAGAGCGCCCACGGCGATGAGCACCGTGCCCTTTTCCGGGGCCTTCTCCCCGGTCAGGTCCACGGCGGCGGGGATTTTCCGGTCCGCCAGCATCTGCTGCAGGTTCCTGGCCCGGACCTCGCCGCCGCACAGCACCATCACCCGATAGCCGGAGGTGAGATAGTGGGTCAGGTCCGTGCAGGCCAGCTCCAACGACCCGCCGTAGCTGGACAGCTGCTTGGCCGTCAGCTGTAACAGATCCCGGGGGGGCAGCAGCTGCCGGCCGGTGGTGAGGCTGTCTAACTGCACCGTGGGGCGCTTTTCCAGCCGGGCCGCCAGCTCCTGCTCCGAGGCGGCAAAATCCGCCAGCTCCCCGGCCAGAAAGCCCGCCTCCATTCCGGCGGACACGTCCTCCTTCAGCTGCCACAGCCAGCCCCGCAGGGCCTCCGCCGTCCGGCCGCTTTCCTCCACGCATACCAGGGCGTTTTCGGGCAGATAGTCCAGGGCCGTGGTCTTTTCCGGATACACCGCCGCCAGGCACCGGTCCGGGCCGTTGGGGGCCATGCCCTGGCGCAGACGGGCGGCGTCGGCGGTCAGCAGCTCCCGCAGGGCCTGGGTGCCCTGCTTCCGGGCCAGGCGCTTCACCGCGGTCTCCAGCCGCAGGGCCGCCTGCTCCGCCTGGCCCTCCTGCCAGGCCGGCAGCACCTCCGCCGCCGGAAGCAGCAGGGCCTCCCGGCGGTTTTCCACCCGCCGCTGGGTGGCGGTGTCGAAAATGCCCAGGGAGTCGATCTCGTCGTCGAAAAATTCGCAGCGCACCGGCTGCTCCATGCCCGGGGAGAACACGTCCAGGATGCCGCCCCGCAGGGCGAACTGTCCCGGGCCCTCCACCTGGTCACAGCGGGTATATCCGGCTCCGGCCAGCCGCCGGGTCAGGGCGTTCAGGTCCCACTGCTGGCCCACGGCCAGGGTCAGTGCCGTCCGCTCCAGCACCCGGGGCGGGATGCACCGCTGCACCAGCGCGTCCGGGGTAGTGACCACCACGGGGCTGTCCGCCAGGCGGTACAGGGCCGCCAGCCGCTGGTTTTCCCACTGGCGGCTGGACTCCATAGGCCGCCACTGAAGCTCCCGGGCCGGGAGCACCAGGGGCGTCTCCCCGGTGAGCACGGCCAGGTCACCGGCCTGGCGCCGGGCCTCCCGTTCGTCGGCACACAGCACCCACAGGGGCCGTCCGCTGTCCCGGTGCAGGGCCGCCTCCACCTGGGCCCGGTGGACCGGTCCCACGCCGGTGACCAGCACCGGCGAAACGCCGCCGCGTACATCCTCTGTCAGCTGCCGCACCTCCGTCAGGTGCAGCAATTCCTTTACCAGCGCCTTCACCGGGCACCTCCCTTCCTCCGCAGCGCGCTCGGGGGCGTATACGACTGTAGTATACGCCCCGAAGCTGTAACAGAACTTAAAAGTATCAATTGAACCGGTTCATGGCCCGGTCGATGCCCTCTGTGATCAGGGTCTTGGCGGCGTCGCCTGCCCGGTCCAGGGCGTCCTCCACCGCCGTCCGGTCCTCACCCATGGGCTTGCCCATGACCCAGTCCACCATGTCGTGCTCTCCGGGCCGGGGGGAGCCGACTCCCACCTTGATGCGGGGGAACTTGTCGGTGCCCAGGTGCTGGATGATATTCTTCAGGCCGTTGTGCCCTCCGGCGCTGCCGCCGCCCCGGATCCGCAGCTTCCCGGCAGGCAGGGACACGTCGTCGCTGATGACCAGCACATGGTCCGCCGGGATCTTGTAAAACCGGGCCGCCTCGCCCACGGACTCGCCGGACAGATTCATATAGGTCTGGGGCTTCATCACCAGCACCTGCCGGTCCCCCACCTTCCACTGGCCGGTCCAGGCCCGGAAGCGCAGCTTATTGAAGCGGAAGCCCTCCCGGTCCGCCAGACGGTCCAGGGCCATAAAGCCCATGTTGTGCCGGGTGGCGGCGTACTGGTTCCCGGGATTCCCCAGGCCCACCAGCAGCCAGCTGATCCCGCCGCCGCTGCGATGAAAAAACATAGCGTCACATCCCCCTGTATCGGAAAACTGCCGGTAAAAATAACCGGGCGAAAAAATCGCCCGGTTATTATATCACAAAAATGCTCAGTTGAACAGCTTGGCAATGGAAATTTCCTGATAGATCCGCTCGATGGCCTCGCCGAACATGGGAGCCACGGACAGATACTTGATCTTGCTGCACCCGGCGCCCTGGGTCTCCGGAATGGTGTTCAGCAGGGCCAGCTCCGTGATGTTGCTGCCCTCCAGCCGCTCCAGAGCCGGGCCGGACAGCACGCCGTGGCTGGCGCAGGCATACACGTTCCTGGCGCCGCCCACCTCCACGATGGCCTTGGCGGCGTTGCACAGGGAACCGGCGGTATCCACCATGTCGTCAAACAGGATGCAGTCCTTGCCGGCCACGTCGCCGATGACGTTCATGACCTCGCACTGGTTGGCCTTCTGGCGGCGCTTATCCACGATGGCCAGGTTCATGTGCAGCTTCTGGGCGAAGGTCCGGGCCCGGGCCACGGAGCCCACATCGGGGGACACCACCACCATGTCCTCGGCCCGCTCACCGAACTTCTTGGCGTAGTAGTCCACAAAGACGGGGTTGCCCAGCAGGTTGTCCACGGGGATGTCGAAGAAGCCCTGGATCTGGCTGGCGTGCAGGTCCATGGTCAGCACCCGGTCCGCGCCTGCGGCCACGATCATGTTGGCCACCAGCTTGGCGGAGATGGGATCGCGGCTCTTGGCCTTGCGGTCCTGGCGGGCATAGCCGAAATAGGGGATCACGGCGGTGATGCGCCCGGCGGAGGCCCGGCGGCAGGCGTCGATCATGATCAGCAGCTCCATGAGGCTGTCATTGACGGGCTTGCAGGTGGAGTTGATGAGAAACACGTCGCTGCCGCGGACGGTTTCGTACAGGGAGACGGACACCTCGCCGTCGGCGAAGGTCTTTACCTCAGACTCGCCCAGCTTGGTGCCGATGATCTGGCAGATCTCCTTTGCCAGAGCGGGATTGGAGTTACCGGTGAACACCTTGATGTCCTTGCCATGAGAAATCATTTCTTTACACACTCGCTTTCTATCTTACTCAAAAAAATCTCTCTTGGTACTGATCTATCTGAGACGGCTGACGCCGATACTCACTTCAAATTTTCAAAAAACTTTTTTGAAAATTTGCGTGCGGTTTTTCAGAACTTTTTAAGTTCTGAAAAACCTGTGATTGCAAACGAAAGACACCCCTGATGGATTTCTTTCGTAACTATCTTCCTTTCCGATGGCGGAAGATTTCCGGGCTTTTCGACAGCCTCACTTGTCCTTTTTCCACAGGCTGTGCAGGCGGTCGGCCCAGCCGGGCTTGTTGGTCTGCCGGGTCCGGGCGATGGCCAGCGCCCCATCGGGCACGTCGTCGGTAACGGTGGACCCGGCGGCGGTATAGGCCCGGTCCCCCACGGTAACCGGCGCGATGAGGTTGGTGTTGCAGCCCAGGAACACGTCGTCGCCGATGGTGCAGCGGAACTTTTTGTGGCCGTCGTAGTTGGTGGTGACGGTGCCGCAGCCGAAATTCACCCGCTGGCCCACGTCGCTGTCGCCCACATAGGTCAGGTGGCTGATCTTGGTGCCGTCGCCGATGACGGAGTTCTTCACCTCCACAAAGTCCCCCACCCGGCAGTGGTCGCCGATGGTGCACCCCGGGCGCACATAGGTGAAGGGCCCCACGGTGGTGTCGCTTCCCACGGTGCTCTCATTGAGCTGGGAGGCATTCACGGTGGTGCGCTGGCCGATCCGGCAGTCCCGGAGCATGGAGTTGGGACCGATCTCGCTGTCCCGGTCCACGGCGGTGTGTCCCCGCAGGATGGTCCCCGGCAGCAGGGTGACGCCCGGGGCCACGGAGCACCGGGGGTCCACATAGGTGGCGGCGGGGTCCACCACGGTGACGCCGTTTTCCGCCAGCCGCCGCAGGATCAGCTCCCGGGCGTCCGGCATGGCCGCCGCCAGCGCCGCCGCCGAGTCAAAGGGCCGGAAGGCCGGGGCCAGGGCCTGGGGCCTCCACAGGGAGCGGACGCCTGCCGCCTCCGCCGGGCAGTCGGTCAGAGGGGTCCCAGCCCGCAGCCGGGCCAGCAGCACCTGGCTGTCGGCGGCATACACGCTGCGTCCGTCCTCCGGGCCGTATACCGGCACCACCGGCCCGGGGACCATTACCACGTCCCCGCCGGCGGCGGAAAGGGCCGCCTCCGCATGGTCAAAAAACGTCACATCACAGCCCGGCAGGTCGTCCAGGACCTCCTGACGCCACTTCTCCGGGCAGACAATAAAATACCGCTGCACGCCGCAGTCCATAAGCTCCTGCGCCGCCCAGGTCAGCACCGGGCAGAACAGAACAGGCTGCAGCATCAGCGGCTTATCCTGGGGGGCCAGAGCACCCTTCAGGTCGAAAATCGCAATTTCACAATTCACGGGAACCATCCCCCTTTCTATAATCCATCCCATTATATCATGCTCTGCGGGAAAATCCAGTATTTTTGCGTTTTTTTCTGGCAATAATTTTTCCGGTCTGCAAAATCTGCTGCAAAATCCGGAAATCCCATACAATTCACAGATGGTTTTTTGTCGTTTTAAGAAAAAATGCCCAAAATTTACAATTTCCGGTTGCATTCTTTAGGGAATTGCATTACAATAGGCTGGTCATGTCAGGCAAAGGCCGAAGGGAGGGACGGGAAAATGGTGCATATTGTTCTGGTTGAGCCGGAAATCCCCCAGAATTGCGGGAATATCGCCCGCACCTGTGCCGCCACCGGCTGCGACCTGCACCTGATCCGCCCTCTGGGCTTCGACATATCCGACCGGGCCGTGAAGCGGGCCGGACTGGACTACTGGCGCCTGGTGTCCGTGTATGACTACGAAAGCCTGGAGGATTTCTTCCGGCGGCGCCCGGAGGCGGCGGAAGACCTGTGGCTGGCCACCACCAAGGCCCCCCAGGACTACTGCCAGGCCCGGTTCCGGGAGGGGTGCTGGCTGTTTTTCGGCAAGGAGACGGCGGGCCTGCCGGAGGCGTTCCGCCTGGCCCACTATGACCGCTGCATCCGCCTGCCCATGGTCTCCCCGGCCCGGAGTCTGAACCTCAGCAACTCCGTGGCGGTGCTGACCTATGAGGCTCTGCGCCAGCAGGGCTTCCCCGGCCTGCTGCACTGCGGCGAAATGGCCGATTGATCCCGCGTATTATTTTCATAAAGGAGCGACCGATATGAATTACAATAAGAAAACCATCATGGACGTGGACGTGGCAGGCAAGAAGATCCTGCTGCGCTGCGACTTCAACGTGCCCCAGGACAAGGAGACCCACGCCATCACCAGCGACAAGCGCATCGTGGCCAGCCTTCCCACCATCCGGTATCTGCTGGAGCGTGGGGCGGCGGTGATCGCCTGCTCCCACCTGGGCAAGCCCAAGGGCCAGTGGAAGGACAGCCTGACCCTCCGCCCGGTGGCGGAGCATCTGAGCCAGCTGCTGGGCCAGGAGGTCATCTTCGCCCAGGACATCGTGGGCGAGGACGCCAAGGCCAAGGCGGCGGCCCTGCAGGGCGGCCAGATCATGCTGCTGGAGAATCTGCGCTTTGACCCCCGGGAGGAGAAGAACGACCCGGAGTTTGCCCGGGAGCTTGCCTCCATGGCGGAGCTGTACGTCTCCGACGCCTTCGGCACCGTGCACCGGGCCCACGCCTCCACCGCCGGTGTGGCAGCCTTCCTGCCTGCCGTGTCCGGCCTGCTGGTGGCCCGGGAGCTGGAGATCATGGGCGGCGCTCTGGAGAACCCCAAGCGCCCCTTCGTGGCGGTGCTGGGCGGAGCCAAGGTGTCCGACAAGATCGGCGTCATCAACAACCTGCTGGAAAAGGCCGACACCATCATCATCGGCGGCGGCATGGCCTATACCTTTGCCCGGGCCCAGGGCGGCTCCATCGGCAAGAGCCTGTGCGAGCCGGATAAGCTGGACTATGCCCTTCAGATGATCCAGAAGGCCAAGGACCGGGGCGTGCAGCTGCTGCTGCCCACCGACACCGTGGCCGCGGCGGAGTTCTCCGCCGACGCCGACAGCCTGGTGGTCCCCACCGACGCCATCCCCGACGACATGGAGGGCCTGGACATCGGCCCCGAGACCATCCGCACCTTCTGCGCCGCCGTCCGGGGCGCAGGCACCGTGGTGTGGAACGGCCCCATGGGCGTGTTCGAGTTTGAGAAGTTCGCCGCCGGCACCCGGGCCATGGCCCAGGCCCTGGCCGGCAGCGGGGCCATCACCATCGTGGGCGGCGGCGACAGCGCCGCGGCCGTGGAGCAGATGGGCTTCGCCGATAAGATCACCCACATTTCCACCGGCGGCGGCGCTTCCCTGGAGTTCCTGGAGGGCATCGAGCTGCCGGGCGTGGCCTGCCTGCTGGATAAATGACACCAAAGGGGAAACTTTTCACCCTTTTGAAATATAGATAAGAGGAGTAAGAATCGCTATGAATCGCAGATACCGCAAGACCATCATCGCCGGCAACTGGAAAATGAACATGACCGCCAGCGATACCAAGAAATTTGCCGACGACATCAAGGCCATCATGCCCCGCGCCAAGTGGTGCGACGTGGTGGTGTGCGTCCCCTTCGTGAATATTCCCGCCGCCCTGAAGGCCTTCAAGGACCTGCGCATCTCCGTGGGCGCGCAGAACATGTTCTATGAAAAGTCCGGCGCCTACACCGGCGAGGTTTCCGCCGACATGCTCAAGGACCTGGGCGTCAAATACGTCATCATCGGCCACTCCGAGCGCCGCCAGTATTTCGGCGAAACGGATTTCACCGTCAACAAGAAGGTTCTGGCCGCTCTGGAGGCCGGGCTGCACCCCATTATCTGCGTGGGCGAGAGCCTGGAGCAGCGGGAGCTGGGCATCACCATGGAGCTCATCGCCCTGCAGGTGAAGTCCGCCCTGGCCGGCGTCCCCGCCGAGAAGCTGCGCAAGTGCGTCATCGCCTATGAGCCCATCTGGGCCATCGGCACCGGCAAGACCGCCACCGCCGAGCAGGCCGCCGAGGTCTGCACCTCCATCCGCACCACCGTGCGGCATCTGTACGGGGCCCGCATCGCCCGCTCCATCACCATTCAGTACGGCGGCTCCATGAAGCCCGGCAACGCGGCGGAGCTGCTGGCCCAGCCCGATATCGACGGCGGTCTCATCGGCGGCGCTTCCCTGAAGCCTGCCGACTTTGTGGAGATCATCAACGCCGCCAACCAGGACTAAGCGAATCGACAGGAGGTTCCGCAATGAACAAGGCGCCTACTACCCTGATCATCATGGACGGCTTCGGCCTCACCGGTCCCGGCCCCGGCAATGCCGTGAGCCTGGCCCAGACGCCCCAGCTGGACCGGCTGTTTGCCGAATATGCCCACACCACCCTGTCCGCCAGCGGCCTGGACGTGGGTCTGCCCGCCGGGCAGATGGGCAACAGCGAGGTGGGCCACACCAACATCGGCGGCGGCCGGGTGGTGTTCCAGGATCTGCCCCGCATCTCCCGGGCCATCGACGACGGCAGCTTCTTTGAAAACGCCGCCTACAACAAGGCCATGGACGACTGCCTGGAAAAGGGCTCCAGCCTGCACCTGTACGGGCTTCTGTCCGACGGCGGCGTCCACTCCCACATCCAGCACCTGTATGCCCTGCTGCAAATGGCCAAAAACAAGGGCCTGACCCGGGTGTATGTCCACGCGTTTCTGGACGGGCGAGACGTGTCCCCCACCAGCGGCAGGGACTTCGTCTCCGCCTGCCGGGATAAGTGCCAGGCCCTGGGCGTGGGCAAAATCGCCACCGTTATGGGCCGGTATTACGCCATGGACCGGGACAACCGCTGGGAGCGGGTGCAGCTGGCCTATGACGCCATGGTCTACGGCGAGGGCATCCAGAATCCCGACCCCGTGGACGCCGTGGCCCAGTCCTATGCCAACGACGTCACCGACGAGTTTATGGAGCCCGTGGTCTGCGACCCGGAGGGCACCATCTCCGACAACGACAGCATCATTTTCTTCAACTTCCGCCCCGACCGGGCCCGGGAGATCACCCGAGCCATTGTGGACCCGGATTTCGACGGCTTCCAGCGGGAGTATTTCCCCACCACCTACGTCTGCAACACCGAGTACGACGCCTCCATGCCCAACGTGCTGGTGGCCTGGCCCCGGATCCCGGTGAAAAACGGCCTGGGCGAGTACCTCAGCTCCATGGGCCTGACCCAGCTGCGCATCGCCGAAACGGAGAAGTACGCCCACGTCACCTTCTTCTTCAACGGCGGCGTGGAGAAGCAGTACCCCGGCGAGGACCGGGTGCTGGTGCCCTCCCCCAAGGTGGCCACCTACGACCTCCAGCCCGAGATGAGCGCCCGGGAGGTCTGCGACAAGTGCGTGGAGCGCATCAACTCCGGCGCGTATGACGTCATCATCCTGAACTTCGCCAACTGCGACATGGTGGGCCACACCGGCGTCCTCCAGGCCGCCGTCAAGGCCGTGGAGACGGTGGACGAGTGCGTGGGCCGGGTGGTGGAGGCCACCCTGAAGATGGGCGGCATCGCCATGGTCACCGCTGACCACGGCAACGCCGAGGTCATGCTCCAGCCTGACGGCAGCCCCATGACCGCCCACACCACCAACCTGGTGCCCTTCATCCTCTGCGGCGCAGGCACCCAGCTGCGCCCGGGCCGCCTGGCGGACATCGCCCCCACCATCCTGGATGTGATGGGCCTGGCCGCCCCCCAGGAGATGGACGGCCAGACGCTGATCGTGAAGTAAATCATCGTTAAAATAACACACTCCCGACCGGTGGCCGGGAGTGTGTTATTTTGGTGTTTGGTGTGTATTGGCGGCACTCCTCCAACAATATATCCCGCAGGACGGGGCCTTACCCCTGGTTCAGCGATGCAAACAGGGTCTCCAGGGCGTCCTGGGTATAGACATAGGCTTCAAAGGAACTATTCTTCCGCTCCCCGGAGGAAAGACTCTCCGCCAGCAGGGCGTCCGTCTTTTCCAGGTCTGCCCGCAGCTCCTCCACGGTGTCCTCCGGCATCCGGGACAACGGCTGCCCCAAGGCGGAATCCCCGGTCTCCTGCTCCCGCATGCTCATCAGGCCGAACCGGTCCAGATAATACCGGGTGCCGTCCACCGCGTCGGCGGCATACAGCACGGTGGAAAAGCTGCCCACGCTCTGATAGGCGTCGGGATAGTCGGCGTCGGCCTTCCGCAGAAACACCAGCAGCTCATTGCCGCAGGTATACAGCGGATAGTCCTCATAGGTCCCTGCGGACCCGCCGTTCTGCATCAAGGTGAACTCCCGGGGCAGATCGCCCTTGTAGGATTTCACCACGGCGGCCTTGTAGAAGGTGATGGGAAATCCCCCATCCTGTTCTCCCAGCCAGTCGCCCACCCGGACTAGCGCCACGGCGTCGGCCTCCTGAAAAGCCTCCGCAGCGGAATAGGACCTGAGCAGGGACGCCTCGCCAATGGCCTCCCCGATGCGGACCGGAGGCTCTGTCCCCCGGCCAGAGCAAGCGGTCAGCAGCACCAGCGCCGCCGCCAGCAGAAAAGTGAAAATCCTGCGTTTCATCGTCTGGTTCTCCTTTCCTGTTCCCGGTGGTTTACTTCGTATGCTATGCTGTTTTCAGCATAGCATACCCGCAGCGCTTTTGTCAATCAAAGTGACCGTTTTTTTGCATCTGACTAATTTTATGTGCGATTTTTAAGTAAATTGCATTCTCTCCCAGCCGGGTCAGTACACGTTTCTTTCCGCCTGGAAACCGTTCCAGGCGGGGACCACCCGCACCACCGGCCAGGGCGCGCTGTCCCGGCTTGTCTCGGGAACATCCCGGGGCCGTCCCAGGGTCAGCGCAGCCAGCAGCAGCCCGCACAGGGCCAACCCCGCCGCCACGATCCATTGCTTTCTCTTGTGCATAGAATTCCTCCTTTTCCTCCTTGGGCCCGCCTTATATCAGGTCCCGGCGGATGCCCTCCGTAATCCGGTACATATCCTCCAGCGTGTTCATGCGCACGATCTGTTCCTTGTAATATCCCGCGTGGGGCACGCCCTTGAGATACCAGGCGTACTGCTTCCGGGCCTCCAGAATGGCGATGTGCTCCCCCTTGTCCCGGGCCGCCAGCTCGATCTGCCGCACGGCGGTATCGCACCGCTGGGCCAGGGGCGGCAGCGGCGGGATAGGCTGCCCCTCCAGCGCCGCCTGAGCCTGCTGAAACAGCCAGGGATTGCCCAGACAGCCCCGGCCAATCATCACGGCGTCGGCCCCGGTGAAGTGCAGGATCTTCACGGCGTCCTCCGCCGAAAACACGTCGCCGTTGGCCATCACCGGAATGGACACCGCCGCCTTCACCTGGCGGATGGTGACCCAGTCCGCCTGCCCGGCGTACATCTGGGCCCGGGTGCGGCCATGGACCGCCAGGGCCGACACCCCCGCCTGCTCCAGCATCTGTGCCAGCTCCACGGCGTTGATGCTGCCCTTGTCCCAGCCCCGGCGCATTTTCACCGTCACCGGCACCGGCGAGGCCTCCACCACCGCCTGGGCGATCCGGGCGGCCTTCTCCGGGTCCCGCATCAGGGCGCTGCCGTCGCCGTTGGAGACGATCTTCCCCACCGGGCAGCCCATGTTGATGTCGATCAGGTCCGCCCCGGAGATCTCCGCCGCGATACACGCCGCCTCCGCCATGCACACGGGGTCGCTGCCGAAAATCTGGGCGCTGGCCGGGTGCTCCCCGGGGGACAGCTTCAGCAGGCCCCGGCTTTTTTTGTCCTGATAGCACAGGGCCTTGGCGCTGACCATCTCCGTGACCGTCAGGCCCGCCCCCAGCTCCCGGCAGATCAGCCGGAAGGCCAGGTCCGTCACCCCCGCCATGGGGGCCAGCACCAGCTGCGAGGGCACCTCCACCGTTCCGATTTTCATCCCGCATCCCTCCCTTTTCGGGTATTTTTCGCCCAGTATATCACAGATTGCTTCAAAAAGGAAGCCTTTCTTGCTTTTTCCCCGGTTTTATGCTACAATCTCGCCAATCTGATGATTATGGAGGTGTCTCTATGCCGATGAAATGTCCCTTCTGCGGGGAAGAAATGACCCCGGGCGTCATCCAGAGCCGGGACGGCGTATACTGGTCCCGGGAAGCCGGTGCTGTGGCTGCGCTGGCCGGGCTGAAGAAGGATGCCATCACGCTGGCGGATTCCGGTTCGTCCGTTTTCGGCGGCGCAGCTGCGGAAGCATTCAACTGCCCTCGCTGCAAAAAAATCATCCTGGACTACTCCGTTCGCCATCTCCCGCTATAAAATTCCAAATTTCCCCTTGCAAAACCCGAAAATTGGTGTTATCATACCCTACGTCAACAGGGGAGCTCGCCGCAGCGGGCTGAGAGTGGGCTGTCATCGCCCAGACCCTTCAACCTGATTTGGATAATGCCAACGTAGGGACATACCGACGCACATGCTCCAAGCCATGCGGATATGCCTTTTTTGGCATGTCCGCATTTTTTGCTGTAAGGAGTGTATTTCTATGCTGGGAATCTGCCTGGACAACGTGCGCAAAACCGTGCCTCTGGTCCACAACATCACCAATTATGTCACCGTCAACGACGTGGCCAACATTCTGCTGGCCTGCGGCGGCAGTCCCATTATGTCCGACGAGCCGGAGGACGTGGAGGACATCACCTCCATCTGCGGCGGCCTGAACATCAACATCGGCACCCTGAACCAGCGGAGCATCCAGGGGATGCTCCGGGCCGGGAAGAAGGCGGCGCAGCTGCACCATGTGCTGCTGCTGGACCCCGTGGGAGCCGGTGCCTCCGCCCTGCGCACCAACACCGCCGTGGACCTGATGGAGCAGCTGCCCTTCACCGTGATCCGGGGCAACATCTCCGAAATCAAGACCCTGGCCCTGGGCAGCGGCAAAACCCGTGGCGTGGACGCCGACGTGTCCGACGCCGTATCCGATGAGAATCTGGATTCCGCCGTGGCCTTTGTCAAGGACTTCGCCCAGCGCAGCCATGCCATCGTGGCCGTCACCGGGGCCATCGACCTGGTCAGCGACGGCCAGCGCTGCTTTGTCATCCGCAACGGCCGCCCGGAGATGGGTAAAATCACCGGCACCGGCTGCCAGCTGTCCGGCATGATGACCGCCTTTGTGGTGGCCAATCCGGATCGCCGTCTGGAGGCCGCCGCCGCTGCCGTGTGCGCCATGGGCCTGGCCGGTGAGACCGGCTGGAGCCGCATGGCCCCGGGGGACGGCAACTCCACCTACCGCAACCGCATCATCGACGCCATCTACAACATGGACGGCGCCGCGCTGGACAAGGGGGCCAAGTATGAAGTGCGCTGAGCAGGATCTGCTGCTGTACGCCGTAACGGACCGCCACTGGCTCAATGGCCGCAGCCTCCGGGACGTGGTGGAGGAGAGCCTCCGGGGCGGCGTCACCATGCTGCAGCTGCGGGAAAAGTCCCTGGCGGAGCCCGCCTTCCTGGCGGAGGCCCGGGAGCTTCAGGCCCTGTGCCGGAACTATCACGTTCCCTTCATCGTCAACGACAACGTGGATATTGCCCTGGCCATGGACGCCGACGGCGTCCACGTGGGCCAGAGCGACATGGAGGCCCTGGACGTCCGGCGGAAGCTGGGGCCGGACAAGATCATCGGCGTATCCGCCCAGACGGTGGAGCAGGCCCTGCTGGCGGAAAAGCACGGGGCCGACTATCTGGGGGTGGGGGCGGTGTTCCCCACCGGCTCCAAGGACGACGCCGACGACGTGTCCTACGACACCCTGCAGGCCATCTGCCGGGCCGTGTCCATCCCCGTGGTGGCCATCGGCGGCATCAGCCTCGGCAATGTGTCTCAGCTTTCCGGCAGCGGCATCTGCGGCATCGCCGTTATCAGCGCCATCTACGGCGCGGCGGACATCCGCCGGGCGAGCCTTGACCTGAAGGCCGCCACGGAGGAGATGCTGCGCTCATGATCCGCGCCGCCATATTCGACCTGGACGGCGTGGTGCTGGACTCCATGTCCATCTGGAGGGACCTGGGAGCCCGGTATCTGCTGCATCGGGGCCTGATGCCGGAGCCGGGCCTGGGGGAGCTTCTGTTCTCCATGAGCATGGAGCAGGGGGCGGATTATCTCCGGACCCACTATCCCCTGCCGCCGGAGGAGGACGTGCTGGCGGGCCTTTCCGCCATGCTGCGGGACTTTTATTACAACGAGGTCCCCGAAAAAGACGGAGCCCGGACGGCTCTGGCCTTTCTGCGGGACCGCGGCGTAACCGTCACCGCCGCCACCTCCAGTCCCCGGACCCATGTGACCCGGGCCCTGGAGCGGCTGGGCCTTCTGCCGTATTTCCGGGCCATTTTCACCACCGGCGAGCTGGGCGTCAGCAAGCACCGGCCGGATATCTATCACCTGGCGGCCCAGGGCGTGCCGCCCCGGCAGTGCCTGGTGGCGGAGGACTCCCTCTATGCCCTGCAAACCGCCGCCGCAGCGGGCTATCGCACCGTGGGCATTTTCGACGCCAACGGCGAGGCGGATCAGCAGGGCCTGCGGAATGCGGCGGAGGTATATCTCACCTCCCTGGCCCGGTTCCCCGCCCACTGGGAGCGGCTGAATAACGAAAACTGAATCAAAATGTGTTCCTTCGCGGTGCATTGGGGGCACCACCTTGCATCGCGTTATAAAACTGTGCTGTGTTTACATCGAAAGGAGAAATGAGCATGAAAACAGCATTGACCATCGCCGGAAGCGATTCCAGCGGAGGCGCCGGGATTCAGGCCGATATCAAAACCATGACCGCCAACGGCGTATTCGCCACCTGCGCGGTCACGGCCCTGACGGCCCAGAACACCACCGGCGTCACGGATATTCTGGAGTCCACCCCCCATTTCCTGGCGGAGCAGCTGGACGCCGTATTCACGGATATCGTCCCCGACGCGGTGAAGATCGGCATGGTCTCCTCTGCGGAGCTGATTGCCGTCATCGCGGAAAAGCTCCGGCAGTACGGCGCGGAGCGGGTGGTGGTGGACCCCGTCATGGTGGCCACCTCCGGCGCAAAGCTCCTGCGGGACGACGCCATCCAGGCCCTGACCTCTCAGCTGCTGCCTCTGGCCACGGTCCTGACGCCCAACATTCCCGAGGCAGAGATCCTCTCCGGCCTCACCATCACCGACGCCGCCGGCATGGAGGCCGCCGCCCGGACCATCAGCCAGCGGTACGGCTGCGCCGTGCTGTGCAAGGGCGGCCACCAGATCAACGACGCCGACGACCTGCTGTGGCGGGACGGCAGCGGCAAGTGGTTCCGGGGCCGGCGCATCCCCAACCCCAACACCCACGGCACCGGCTGCACCCTGTCCAGCGCCATCGCCGCCAACCTGGCCAAGGGCTATGACCTGGACCAGTCCGTGGAGCGGGCCAAGGCGTATATCTCCGGGGCTCTGGCCGCCATGCTGGACCTGGGCCGCGGCTCCGGCCCCATGAACCACATGTTTGACCTGAAGGGAGGCTTTGCGGAATGAAAAAGACCTCCACCTTTCAGAACGCCCTGATCTGGTTCGGGGCAGGCGTCTCCCTGGCGGAGATCCTCACCGGCACCGCCTTCGCCCCTCTGGGCATGGGCAAGGGCCTGCTGGCCATCCTCATCGGCCACGTCATCGGCTGCGGCATGATGCTGCTGGCGGGCCTCATCGGCGGCCGCACCGGCCGCAGCGCCATGGAGACCGTGAAAATGAGCTTCGGCCAGAAGGGCGGCCTGCTGTTCGCCCTGCTGAACGTGCTGCAATTGGTGGGCTGGACCGCCATCATGATCTATGACGGTGCCCTGGCCATCGGCGGCATTTTCGATGTTGGCCGCTGGGTGTGGTGCCTGGTCATCGGCGGGCTCATCATCCTGTGGATCGTGGTGGGCGTCACCGACCTGGGCTGGATCAACAAGATCACCATGGCCGCCCTGTTTGTGCTGACCCTGGTGCTGTGCAAGGTGATCTTCTTCTCCGGCAGCGCCATGGCCGCCCCCAGCGGTGAGGGCCTGACCTTCGGCGCGGCGGTGGAGCTGGCGGTGGCCATGCCCCTGTCCTGGCTGCCCCTGATCAGCGACTATACCCGCCAGGCCCAGAAGCCCGTCCGGGCCACCGTGGCCAGCGTGGTCACCTATGGCCTGGTGTCCTGCTGGATGTACGTCATCGGCATGGGCGCGGCCATCTTCACCGGCGAGTATGACATCGCCGTCATCATGGTGAAGGCCGGTCTGGGCATCGCCGCCCTGGTGATCCTGGTGTTCTCCACCGTCACCACCACCTTCCTGGACGCCTGGTCCGCCGGCATCTCCGCCGAGTCCCTGTCCGGGAAGCTCAGCGGCAAAACCGTGGCCATCGTCACCACCCTGGTGGGCGTGGCCGGGGCCATCCTGTTCCCCATGGACGATATCACCAACTTCCTGTACCTGATCGGCTCCGTGTTCGCCCCCATGATCGCCGTCCAGATCGCCGACCACTTCCTGCTGCGCCGGGACCGCTTCGCCGTGGCCGCCGACGCCCGGAACCTGGTGATCTGGCTGATCGGCTTTGTGGCCTATCGCCTGCTGATGGGGGTGGACACCCCCGTGGGCTATACCCTGCCGGACATGGCTCTCACCGTTGTGCTGTGCGTCATCGCCGAAAAGGTGAAGCCCACCGCCAGGCAATCATAACACCCTTTTCCCCCAGCGCAAAAGCAGAAGACGCCGCCCGGATGGGCGGCGTCTCCTGCTTTTGTCAGCTCATCAAAGAA
>ERZ1031278.49-NODE-49-length-40932-cov-19.052059_pt1 | contig 40932 bp, 30 predicted proteins | sample MGYA00518738_ERZ1031278 | MGnify/ENA primary metagenome ERZ1031278 (study PRJEB33719, sample SAMN04261329) | wastewater metagenome | biome: periurban shantytown; feature: human; material: feces | host: Homo sapiens | place: Peru: Lima | collected 2012-07-26 ...
GCACGAAGCGGCTGATTTACAGTCAGCTCCCTTTGACCGCTTGGGAAATCCGCCAGTCTGTTTCCCGCCGCGGTGTTTGACCTCAACAGGCAACTTGGCTATATAACCACAGATTTTCCAGGTATGCAAATCGGCCCCTACGCGAACCTTGTTTTACCGCGGAATTCTGCGGTTTTATCGGCGTGTCTCACAGCGTGTTTTCAGGGCCCGCTTCGGCCCTGCAAACAGCCCCGACCAAGGCTGCACCCCGCACTTCACCCAATCATTTTTTCTTATATGGTGCTCTAGAACCTTGCAATGGCGCGGTTTTCGAGCGATGTCGCCTGTTTGCGCGGCACGGCGCATGCTGGCATGCTGGGCGCATGGCTTCTGATCTTGTACATCACGGACAATCATTCGACGACCAGCCGCTCGGATTCGGCACGCTGGCCATTCACCTCGGTAACGGGGTCGACGCCGAAACCGGCGCGATCCGTCGCCCCATCACGCTGGCGAACGCCTACGCGCTGCCCTACGACCCCTCGGACATCAACTGGTCCAGTTCGGACGTGAACCTCTACACGCGCAACGGGCATCCGAACCAGCGCTATCTGGAAGAAAAGCTGGCCCGTCTTGAAGGTGCCGAGGATGCGGTGGTGCTCGCTTCCGGCGTGGCCGCGCTGGCCGCCACGTTCACCACGTTCCTCAACCGAGGCGACCACGCGATCTTCTCCGACACCACCTATATCGCCGCCTACCGCCTGTTGAACCAGATTCTGCCGGAGAAGTACGGCATCGAAACCTCCATCCTGGATACCTCCGATCCCGAGAACGTACGCGCGGCGCTTCGCCCCAACACCAAGCTGGTGCATATCGAGACACCGGCGAACCCGACGCTCAAGGTCTCGGACATCGCCACCATCGCCAAACTGGCCCACGAAGCGAACCCGGACATTCTGGTTTCGGTGGACAACACCTTCAACACGCCGTACAACGTGCGCCCGCTCGATCTCGGCGCGGATATCGTCATCGAATCGCTCACCAAATACATCAACGGCCATGGCGACGCGCTGGGCGGCTCGATCGCCACCACCAAGGCGCGCACGGACCAGATCCGCTTCACCGCGCAGGTGAACTTCGGCGGCATCATCTCGCCGTTCAATGCCTGGCTGATCAATCGCGGCTCGGTGACGCTGCCACTGCGCATCCGCCAGCACAACGCCTTGGCCTTGGCGATTGCCAAGCATCTCGAATCGCTGGATGTGGTGCGTTTCGTGGCGTACCCCGGTCTGGAATCGCACCCGCACCACGAGGTGGCGGTCAGCCAGCTGGCCCGCCCGGACTCCGGGTTCGGCGGCGTGCTGTCGTTCGGCCTCGACACCAATCATGACGGGCACAACCGGTTCGTTTCCAAGCTCAATGTGATTACGTCGGCCGTCTCGCTCGGCCATGACGAATCGCTGATCGTGTTCCTCGGCGAGGATGACGAGCGCCAGTACCTGTACCCGCCTGAGTTCCACCGCGGCTTCTTCCGTCTGGCCGTGGGTCTGGAGGATACGGACGATTTGATTCGCGACATCGATCACGCGCTGGTGGAGGCCGGATTCGAGGTGTGAGACCGCACCGCGCGCATGATTTCGGCCTCTTCCGCCCTGCTGCCGCCGTCAGTGAGTCACAAGATGGCTCGGTGACGACGATGGCAGGGCTTTTTACGTCAGCACGGGGACAATACCTGGCGGTCTGCCGACGATGACGGCACTTATCGTCGGCAGACCGCCAGGTATTGGACCGTCGCCGACACAAAACGCCGATTTGCCGTCGGCAATGGTCCAAAAACTGGCCCTATAACGACGCCAACGCGGCTCAGCATCGGCACATCGCCATTTCGTGGCCCACTGCCGACGCTGGCCTCATGCCACGGCACTCAGCGTCGGTAGAGAGACAACCATTGGCACAGCGCGACGACGCTACGAACCTGCGACACGGAAAAAACAACATACCGTCGATCTACTGCCGTCTTGTGCAAAATGTCTTAAGCCGCTCGGCCAAGTCGCCGACTGAGCCTCTTCCATAGGGACCCCAATCCGTTACACAGTGCAGATGCGGTGCAACGCCGAACTCAACTACGTTGCGCGCATGCACCTTTATGCATAGCAGGCATGGCTGGGCGTTTGGCGGAAGCGGTTTTCGGCTCCCCTCTCTGAGGGGGAGCCCCTTTCCGCCTGGCAAGAGAAAACCCCGACTGTCCGTGGGAACAGTCGGGGTTGTTGAAGTTCGCTAGGCGACTAATCAGCCGAGGATGGCGAGAATGTCGCGGGCGCCGACGATGAGGTAGTCCTCACCCTCGTAGTGGACTTCGGTGCCGCCGTACTTGGAGTACAGCACCTTGTCACCGACCTTGACATCCATCGGGATGCGCTCGCCCTTGTCGTCACGACGGCCCGGGCCAACGGCCAGGACTTCACCCTGCTGAGGCTTCTCCTTGGCGTTGTCCGGAATGTACAGACCGGAAGCGGTCTGGGTCTGGGCCTCGGCCTGCTTGACGATGATCTTGTCTTCCAACGGTGTGAGCTTAATCGACACTGTGGGTCACCTCGTATCTACTTGTAGTTCGATAATGCCGCGCCAGAACGCCTCAAGAGGCTGACGATCACTTGCGTTGTCCCTTTGCGCTAGGACACATCGTAGCGCGATTATTAGCACTCTGCCAACTCGAGTGCTAACGCTGTGAGAGAAAATCGTCGAATCGCAACGCTCAGTTGCCGCGGCGGGCAAGAATGGAGTCCAGGCCTGCGCCCAACGAATCGGTGGTCGCCGCTGGCGCTTCGACGTCGGCACGCTCCTCGGATTCGTGGAATGCGGCTCGCTGGGCGGCGTTTGCAGCCTCGTCATCGGCGTCCGTATCGGCATCATCGCGCTGCTCCGGCTCAGTGTCTACAGCGTTTCCGGCGCTGACAGCCTTGGCGTCGTCCGCGGCCTTGACGGCTCGGGCCTCGTCAATCAACTTTTCCGCCACTGCGGGTTCGACAGGTTCCGCCTTGGACACCTGACGGGTCGACTTGATCTCCAAGCTTTCCGGAGCGTTGTCGGCGTTATGTTCCCCACCCAAAGTGAAGGAGATGAGATCCTGCGAGGTGGACATATCGAAGACGTCCAGTGCTCGGGCAGGGCGTACGCTGACCAGTTCCGACGTGGCATCGGCAGCGGCAGCGGCATCGTCGCGCTCATCGCGCTCGTCACGCACCGTAAGCGATGGTTCAACTCGAGGGGCGACGGACTTGTCCGACTCAGTCGGCTTGTCTGTGCGAGCGGAGGCATCAGGTGTGGCGGAAGATTCGCTGGTTTCGGCAGCGGACTTACGGTCAGCGGATTCATCGGCCATAGCAGACGGTTCGGCGGCAGGCTTATCGGCGGCGGACTGTGCAGTATCAGACTTCTCAGACTGTTTGGCGTGCTCTTCCGCGGCCTGATATGCGGCGGCGGACTGACGCAACGCCTTGGCCTTGGCCTGCTCAATCTCGGCATCGCGTAACGCGCGGCGAATCTGCCGCTGTTCCATGACCTCGGTGGCAGCATCCTCAATCTGCTCGGCAGGCTTCTCGGCAGGCGCAGTTACGGCCGCAACCGGTTCGGCCTTGTTCACACGCTTGCTGTCCTTGGACTCGGCAGACGGTTTCTTGGACCAGCCCGTACCGCTATGAGCCCGCTCGTAGCGGACCACCTTGCGCTCCCATTGCCGGGCCTGGCGTGAGGCATTGGCTCCCAGCACCAGCACCAGCAGCAACAGCACGAACGGAATAAGAGCAAGCAGCGGACTGAAATGCAGGGGGAACGATACGGCAAACACCAACACGGTTATGGCAAGCAGGCATACGGCGAGAATCTGCCGGCGGCGGATGGCCGCGCGGCGCAGTTCCCGCACATGGGCGATGTGCTCAGATGTCAGCCTCGCTGACGGTGTTGATGCTGGCATTGCTGCCCCTTTCGCCTTATGCGGCTTGATGTCTCCGAATCGTCTGCCGTTCTCTGCATCAACGATATGCAGGGAAGGCGAATAACGATCCTGCCGGTGCTCGTCCACACGTTTCATGCCGTTGGCCGTACGTACGGGCAGCCATACAACGATAATAATCGCCACAATCACCAGCACGACGACAGTGCTCAGTGACTCATAACCCATAGAGTCAAGGATAGGAGACGTGCCGACGAACTGGGGCTTTCCGTCCGGGCGTGTCGGAGCGGAATTCTTCCGGTCGACGCTTATCTGGAACCGGCGGCGGCGAGTCTAGCGGCGAACCCTTGCCCCATATCTTCAGCCAACAGCGCAAACGTTACGTGGTCACGCCACTGGCCATTGACATACATATACCGCTCGCGCAGTCCCTCATGATGGGCTCCGACCTTACGCACCACAGCCAAAGAACGCGCATTATCCGGCAGAATGGCGATTTCCAGCCGATGCAACGCGGGCCCGAATGGGTCTCCGAGCGCCCAATCGGCAAGCATGGCCAGTGCCATTGGCGCGAATCCGCGGCCGGCGCACCGTTGATCGACCCAATAACCAACCACGCCGGTACGCATGGCACCATACACGATGGCTCCCAACGAAATCTGGCCGACGATACGCATCTGGTATTCGATGGCGAAGATCACGCCGACGCCATGCTGCTCGTTACGGCGCTGCCGCTGCACCCATTGATTGAATGTGATGGAGCCGCCATGCATCGGGTCACCGGATTCCCAAGGTGCCAGCCAGTCGTTGTTGCGCCAGCGCACTTCGTTCCAGCCGTCCTCATCATCCATGGTCAGGGGGCGCAGGACTATCGGAAAACCGGGATGGGTGAGACGTGGCGGGCGGATCTGGTGGTCCAGCTTGAACGCCTCTTTAATCGACTGGAAAACTGACACGGCCTTTATTGTAGCCATATGAAGGTCTTGCGCCGCTACCGTGGCCACTTTCGTTTTACGATGGAAACACTAGATTGTGCGGTATGAGCGAAGTGGGCAGTGGCATGAATATCGGCAGCGACTACAGCGGCACAGAGAAAACAGAGAAGACGGATAAAGCGACGCTGCGCCACCATATACTGTCTCGGCGCAAGCGCGTTCCAGCGGAAGAACGCGGAGCGGCCGGTGAATTGCTGGTGCGACGGTTCCCAGCACACATGATTCAGGATGGTCCCACAGTGGCGGCATATGTGTCGATGGGTTCGGAAATCGAAACCCGGCCACTGTTGCGATGGCTGCGGGCTCATGGCTGCCACGTGTTGGTGCCAAGGTTGGGGTCTGGGTTGGAAATTGGCTGGAGTGTGCTGGATTCATTGGAATCATTGCGCTCGATGGATGCAGTGGGTGGCGCGAACAATGCCGGTAGCTGCAGCTCTCCCAGCACCGTCCATCACAGACCCGATGAGCCAACTGGCGCAGTTCTACCGCCCGAAGCGTTGGAGAAGGCCGATCTGGTCATCGCTCCGGCTTTGGCAGTGGACCCGCAGGGCAATCGTCTGGGGCGTGGAGCCGGCTGGTATGACCGGGCCTTGGCTCGCCGCAAGCCCGCATGTCCCCTGATTGCGGTGTGCTGGCCGTGGGAGGTGTTGGACATTGATTTGCCGGCCGAACCACATGATGTGCCGGCCGACGGAGTGCTGACGCCGGAGGGATACCGGCGGCTTAGCTCATCGGGCCTGTTGAGCTGGCCGGCCGGCCAAGATACTCGGCGCAAGCCAGACTGACCAACCAGCCACGCACACTGGCCGATGGAACCAGAGTGGCAACAGCAAGCTGGCTAGTAAGACCGTAACGCCAATGTGTCAGGGCGGCGACTAGGATATGAACGGTTGCGTGGCATGGCGTTTGGGCCATCCGCGAGAAATATGACTTTGTTGGAGGAATCCGTTGCCTACCTATCATTACCGTTGCAAGAACTGCGGCTATGACTTCACCGAACAGCAGTCGTTCAATGACGACCCGATTACCGTGTGCCCCAAGTGCTCGCAGGAGCAGGTGCGCAAGGTGTATTCCGCCGTGCCGATTGAGTTCAAGGGTCACGGCTTCTACCGCACCGACAAATCCGGCAAGTAAGGTCTGTACACCCGCTTTTCCTCTGTAAACGACGGTGTCGACGGCGGTATGCCGCGGATATTGGCACTACGGGCACTGTCTGTTGCACGGGTTTGAAGCGTTGTGGATAACTTGGCAAGCTAGAACCACATAGGTCGATTTGGCTTGCGCTTACGAAAAACTTCAGGTCACCATGGTTGCATGGTGACCTTTTCGTTTATTAAGCCGCCTGCGCGCGGCTCATTGCGGCGACGGCGCATGGCGGATGCCTTGCGCCGACTCACTGCTGCGTTGTGCGTGGGACTCGCAGTGCTGTTTGGGATTGAAGCCGTATTGGCCGTGGTGGAGACCGAGCCGATGGTGGTGGCCGCCCGCTCGATTCGACGGGGTGACATTATTCTGGCCGCCGACGTTCAGTTGGCTGATATGCCGGTATCTGCGGCAGGCCCGTCTTGGACAGGCAATATTGAGGATGTGGTGGGCAAGGTAGCGCAAATCGATATCGAAGCAGCCGATCCCATTTCCACGCATATGGCCAGAGATGCGCCCGTAGCACCGACCGGCACTACGGTGATTGAAGTCCGCTTGGCCAGTAGCGTCGACGATGTATTGGCCGGCGATCAGGTGAGACTGGTTTCCGCCGTCGGTTGCGAAGGTGCTGATTGCACGCTGGCCGAGAACGCCACGGTGATGAATGTCGGCAAACCGGATACGACTGGCGCATTGGGAGGCAACGACCGACTGGTGTCGTTCGCAATGCCGCCGGAGGCCGCGGCCAAGGTTATGGAGCTGCAACAGGCCGGAGCGATTATGGCCGTTGTGCGGTAGGAAGCGGAATCGGCCTTCGGCCGATACTGTGTTTTCCGCAGCCTGTCGGCTGCGGAAAACACAGTATCGGGGCGCACAGAGTGCGCCCCAACTCCTACTCGCGCTCGTTAAAAACGGCCCAATGCGGCGGCAGTTCGCCGAGGATGCGTTTGTCGTCGTCGGATTGCCGTTGTTGGTCGGTCTGCATGTCTCCGGGCTCGAGTTTGACACCGTCAGCGTCAAACTGCTCAGTGCCCTTCATCACCACGCGCTTGTGCTTGCGCGGTGTGCGCCGTGTAGCCGAGTATTCCGCCATGGTTATTCAACCTCGCGATAGATCTCACCGATACGGCTGACGATACGGTCGACTTCCTTATCGGGGTTCACGAAGGCGGCGACACTCCAGACGGTCATCACATTCCAGCCCAAGGAAATGAGATCCTGTGCCGACAAACGATGACGCCTACGCGTGGATTGCACGGACATAAAGTTCGCGTCATCGGTCTGCACGGCCAAGGCAAACGGCTTGTCCTTCAATCCCACCACGAGCGGAATCTTCACGCCCTTGTCGAATCCATAATCAACAGCAGCGTTCAGTCCTCGCGCGCGCAACCTGTCGGCGATATCGTCGAACAGCACGTTGCCGCCTGCCGCATCACGCAACGGAAGCACCGGACGGTCGTCAAGCTGTTCGGCCCACGTCAACATGGTCTTCAGGAACCGAGGACCGGATTGGTGCAGTCGTTCTTCATCCAAATCTTCGGAACCAAAGGCCGACACAATATCCAAGCTGTGGTCCGCCAATGCCAGGGCATCCAGCAACAGTCCGCGACCGCCTGTGCTTTCGAGCGGACCGAACTGCTGAAGCAGACGTCCGTGCGTGGTTTTCGCATAGCACATCGACAGAATCACGTCAGTGGCACGACCTCCGGCCACGTCACGCAAGGAAACCAACCGCACATGGCGCAGGAATCGGCCCATCGCCTTGGATTTGCCTGCCAACGACTTCAATTCGGCACCCAAGCGTGTGCGGAATGCGTCGGTCAACATCACGACCACAAGTCGATAGCTGGAAGGAACCACGGCAAAACCGGCGGCACGTTGCGTAATCAGACGCACCACTTCATCAATCTCCGGCTGGCTGGATTCCACCAGACCAGAAGACATAACCGGCACACCGCTCGCTTCCACACGGTGGAATCGCACCTCACCGGCAGCCGGCTCGGTGGCCACATCATAGCGAACAGGACCATATCCCTCGGATTCAAGGAATGCGGACAGGCGCGGCGCACGGCGAGACGGGGCAGCATCCACCTCGATATGAGGCAACGTGTCGATCAGCTGCTTGACGCTTTCGCTGGTTACCGTCGCGCAGTGGGCGATCACCACCACCTGCTGCACGCGGCCGATGATGGACAGCAACTCGATAGCGGGAATGTGCGCGCACGCATCGAGAATCGCCACATCAGCCAGCACACCCGGCTCGGTGAGTGCGGCGAGCGTACCCGGCGCGGCCACCAGAATCGGCTTGGCCGCGGCCAGAATCTCCGGATGATCACGGCGAATCCTGCTCAGCGACACACTGGCGCGCCCTGCCAGCACGGTGTGCATCTGGTTGGCTTCCTGAGTGCGGGAGAACAGCATGTCGCACAGGCGGCGCATGGATTCCTGCGACACCATCGGTCCGATGGAGCGCACGTGCTCCACATCGACCTGCGCAAAGCGGTCGGATGCGGCCTGCAGCGCGGCACCATCCTGGTTGGAGATGATGGCGGACGAACGCACAATGTCCTCAAACACGGTGGTCCACCAGGCCAGCTGCACTTCGCCGCGCACCTGCTCCACGCTCACTCGGCGAGCGTTGAGATCGGCGACCAGTTCGTTCAGTCCGGCAGAGGCGAATTCCTGCTCCAGCAGGCAACGCTCCGGCAAGGTGTCCAGTGCCTTGCGATCATCCAGCAGTGCTTTCAGGCGTGCTTCCACCTTCTCGAAATCGGCGGTTTCCAGATTGCCACCAGCGGGTGTGGTGGAAAGCACGGTATCCAGCGCGGTCATATTGCTGACCAGCGCCTCTTGGGTGGAGATGATCTCGTCGAGCTTGCTGGGCAGCACCGGCCAACCGCCGTGAGGCACGAACTGATGCCACTGCTCCCCTTGCTTGGCGACTACCTTCAACGCTTCGTGCAAGTCCTCGACCTGCGCGCCGACGCGCAGCAGATCCTTGGCTTCCTTGATGTGGCGGCGGCGCTCCCAGAATCCCATCGACGTACCCTCGGCCTTGCGCTGGCTCTTCGGCTTGGTGGCCTCGATCATGGAGCTGATGTCTCGCTCGAAAATCTCCGGCTGGAACACGTCAAGCACTCGTCGCAGATTCTTCAAAACCGTAACCTGACGCTCCCACTCGCGGGTGGTGGGAGGAACCGGGAATCCGCAGGTCTGCACGGTGCGTGCCACCTGCTCACGGGTGGCGGGCAGGAAGCGACGCAGCAAATCGTCCACGCGCTGGTAGGCGGTTACTGCCTGTTCTTCAGTGGTGATGGACGCCTTGTACCATGCGGTGTCTTCCGGGCCGATGGTGTATTCGCCGAGCTCGCCGGCGCGTTCCATCTTGCCGATCCATGTGTCAATATCGTTGGCGATGCTCAGGGCACTTGACTCGTCAAGTCGAACGTGGGTGGCAGGGTGCGTCGGGAGCACGGAGATACGGGCCAGATTCTGAATGGTCTCGTATGCGGACACATTCCACTTATCGTTGCCCCCGTGCAGGTCGCCCAGATAGCGGGTCAAGCGCGAGCGCACGCCCACGAGTTCGTCGGCCAGCTGGTCGAATCGCTGGGTGGCGACTCCGGGCTGGAATCCGACTGCGGCAATCAGCTGCTTATCAAGCGCGGCGTTGGCGTGTTCATCGGATACATCCAGTACCTGCGCCTTCATCTCATTGGCGGAGGCCGTCTGGATGAACAGACGCTTCTGCTCGGCCACGCCGGGCACGTACAGCACGGAACGACCATTCATCAGGCAGCGCGATGCGATGGCCACAGCCTGCTCCGCGGTGCCCTTCGGGAAGGTGCCGTCGACCACGATGCTATGGCCATTGGCAGCAAGTGACGCGGCATATCGCACCGTATTGTCCACATCGCCGACTTCGTACTCGGCATGCGGGTCTACGTCGAAAGGACTGTATTGCGGAATATTGGCATCTTTGAGCGCGGTGCGGGCGGATTCGTCGCCGGCAAGCGCGTCCAACAGCACATTGCCGGTGGGGCCGTTCTCCAGCTGGTCGATGAACTGTCGGCTTTCGCTGATCATCTGCGACGAGGGGTCCATGAAGCATCCGAGCACAATCTGGCGCTCGATGGCGAAGTCGGAGATACGCTCCGACGCTTCGGACGAAATACGGGCGAACATCGCGGAAGTTTCGGGAGTGCCACTGTCATAGCTGGCACCGTCAAACAGGGAATCCTCATCCAGGAACACCCCCTGCTCACGCAATGTATTGACGAACGCGACGTTCAGGGCCACGCGACCGGTGAATCGAATGGTGGTCGACAAGCCATCATCCTCGATCGTGACGCTCACCGGGTACAACAGCACCGGCAGCGCGTTGCCCTTCCACGTGGCCACGCCGACCACGAGCGACAACTCCGCCACGCCGGAAATCCTGCGTTTGGCGGCCTGGTCATCCAGCACGCGCCCAATATGGCGTTCGGCGGCCTTAAGCACACCCGTGTCGCGGAACAACGAATCCAACCGGACATGGCCGGAAGCGAACAGCTGGGCGATGCCGGAGGGATGGGCATGGGTCATCTCCAGCTTCGCGGCCAGTTGATTCACATCCTCGAGCGGCGATGGCGGCTGCATGCTGCGGTATTGGTCACGCCAGCGACGGATGCGATTCAGACCTTCCGTGAGATTCTGGTTCTGAGTCTGGCTCTGGGTCATCTCTCGACTCACTTTCCAACCGCTTCGCGGTATTCCTGATAGCCCTTGTTGTGAGACAGGGCTTCGTCAATATCGGCCTCGCCACGGGCGGCGAGCCAAGAATACATGTCGTCGTACAGGTACGGATTCATGGCGAGGAACGCCAGCAATTCGGGATGACGGGCGACTTCGAATTGAACATTGAAATCTTGCGTGGTTTTTGCCTCGTCAGAGGTCAGGCCATCGACTTCGACTGCCGGCTCCTGTGCTTTCAGCTCGCCCTTGGCCACACGCTCGAACACCGAGCCGGGCTCGAAGACCGGAGTGTGTACGCCCGTGGAGTCGATATCATATGCTTCGGATACCGACTGCTGGGCGGTTTCGGCAGCCGGCTGCTGGTCTGCTACGCCTGCTGCGGTGGCTTCTTGATATGCTTCGGCTGCGGTCCGCTGCTGATCGTCCGGTACGTCAGCTGCCGGCTGGTCGGTTTCAGACTGGGCGGCTGCCGGCTGAGCGGTCTCAGGCTGGGTGTTTTCAGATTGAGCGGCTTCGGCTTCCCGGGCGGCTTCAGGCTGGGCAACTTCAGCATGCTGTGCGACAGTGTCCGCCGGCTGAGAATCGCCGGCATTCCTGGTATTCGGAGCGGACTGAACGTTTTCGGCTGACTTGCTTGCGCCAGCCATCACATCGGATTCAACAACCGCCGACGCCACTGCCGGCTCGCTTGTGCTGGGAGCGTGCTTAACAACGGCATGGGCGATGGCATCTACCGGGACAATACCGGAGATCCTGCTGTGCTTGGATGCAGGCGTTACAATCGTCGACTCAGGTTCGGTCTGCTGCTTCGGCAGTGCCACGGAGTTCATGGCCTGCTGGTTTTTGCGTTCGGTCTCCTGCTCGGCATGCTGGGCCAACGCATCCGCGAACAGATCACGGGGTATGGCCGGCTCATCGTTTTTCGTCACTGGCTGCGTGATATTCAGCGAGCCAAGTTCAAGCTCGTCGACCTTGCGTCGAACATTATCCGCGCTGAAGATGGCGGTCGGCTCGCCGGCCCGCAAATCAAGAATATCGTCGACGGACATATCCGCCGCATCCGGCTCCTGCGGTGCTTCGTGAACCGCATAGCCAAACAAATCAGGCACCTTGAGGTCGAGCGGCTTTGCCACTGGATCGTCGACACGAATGAAGTCCGCAGGCACATCGCCGAACTGCATGCGCATGGGAGACGTCGGCAACAGGAACTCGGCATTGGCCGGCAAGCGCAACAAATCGCCATTTTCCCGCACCACATACGATCCATTGGTCGATCCAAGATCACGGACCGAGGCCGTGCCATTGCTTTTTACCGTGAACATGGCGTGCCGTTTGGACATCGATTTGGTTTGATCGGCGACGTCAAGGCGGGTGTTGCCATCATCGGCAAGGGGGCGTAACGGCTTACGGCCGATTTCCACGCACTCCCCCGGCTTGACGCTGATCCGGTCGACACCGTTGATCTTCACCGTCCACTCGCTCACCGTGACCGCCTTCCTGGACACACTATTTGACCACACTACGTGCCATTGTGTCATCTTTTACCGGCTTTTGGCGGATTACTGGGCACAGAATTGACAACTTTCGCTCATTGCCAGCTTTGTGTTTCCACGCCGGATCGCGTTCTCCGCCTCGTCCTCGTCAACTAGTCTACTCAGTATGCGGAAACCCCGCAGCCTGAAACACAGGTGCGGGGTTCCTCGAAAAGCTGTGATTGCGGCTTATGCCGCACAAATCACTTGAGCTCGACGCTGGCGCCAGCCTCTTCCAGCTGAGCCTTGGCCTTCTCGGCATCTTCCTTCTTGGCCTTCTCGAGGACGGCCTTCGGAGCGCCGTCGACAAGAGCCTTGGCCTCGGCCAGGCCGAGGTTGGTGATGGCGCGGACAGCCTTGATGACCTGGATCTTCTTGTCGCCGACGGCGGAGAGGATGACGTCGAACTCATCCTTCTCTTCCTCAGCCGGAGCAGCAGCGCCAGCAACAGCGGCAACAGCGGCAACCGGAGCGGCAGCCTCGACGTCGAACTTCTCCTCGAAGGCCTTCACGAACTCGGAGAGCTCGACCAGGGTCATCTCGCCGAAGGCTTCCAGCAGCTCATCGTTGGTGTACTTAGCCATTATGGCTTCCTTTCAATCTTGGCGGCGGACGAAGTGGTAGATCCGCTGCCTAATAAACCTTATTGTTTAAATTATCGAAGCGACTGATTCATGCCGTGAGGGCGTAAATCAGGCAGCCTTCTCCTGCTTTTCGCGCAGGGCGTCGATCGTGCGCACAGCCTTGGTAGGCAGAGCGTTGAACAGGTACGCGGCCTTGGCCATCGATGCCTTGATGTCGCCGGCGAATTCGGCAAGCAGCTGCGGGCGGGACTTGAGGTCTGCCAGCTTCTTGGCGCCCTCGGCATCGTAGACAGTGCCGTCAGCGGCGGCACCCTTGATGACAAGAGCCTTGTTGTCCTTGGCGAAGTCACGGATGACCTTCGCAGCCTCGATGAAGTCGCCCTTCACGAAGGTGATGGCGGTCGGGCCGGAGAGAATCTCGTCGAGACCCTCAATGCCCGCTTCCTTGGCGGCGATGCGTGCCAGCGTGTTCTTTGCCACGGTGTAGGAAGTATCGCGGCCTAGCTTTTCACGCAGATCGGAAATCTGCGGAACGGTAAGCCCGCGGTACTCGGTCAGGTAGACGGCGTCAGCGTTACGGAATTCTTCCGTAAGCTGAGCGACTACCGCTTCCTTTTCGGGCCTCTTCATGGCGTTCCTTCCTAAGTCGGCCGTTGACTTGGAGTTCGGAACTTTCGGCCGGGCAACAAAAAAGCCCTGCGCACAGGCAGAGCAATATAATCTCGCGAAGCGACCTTCGCCGGCCCTTGACGGGCTTATATCTCTCAACCTGCGCTGGCTTGGCGAACCAAACTTCGGAAATGCACTCGCGCGCACTTCAACCAACGGTCTGTGGTTTACGGTTGATTAGATTACGGATGGTCAGCGACATTGCAGAATTCGGGCGTGTCGCGGGGCATTACAGCGTGGCGGCGTACTGGGCTACGGACGCGGTGACTTCCTTCAGATAGTCGAGCGAGCGACGCCAGTGGCCGGGCACCTCGATCGAATGGTTGGCATCCGGGTATTCGTGCACGTGCGGGGTGAGCGCGTTGGCGCGGGCTTGATCGTAGAACGGGTCGGCGGTGCCGGCGCAGATCAGCGGTGCCGGGCCGGAGTATCGGGAGCTGGCGGCGTGCGACTGGCCGGCCTGTTCCGCGCGGATGATCGCCCTTGCTTCGGCCACGCTCGGGGCCTCGGATTCGGCGACGATATCATCGCCGACAGCCGGCACCGGAATCACCCGGGCGGATGGATCGAAGTCGGCGTGATGCAGCACCGGGGTCAGCAGCACGAACGGCAGACCGTAGTGTGAGGCCACATGTGGGTAGGTCATCGTCGTCAGCGACTTGCCGATCAGCAACAGGCGAGGGCCGGACGGGGTGTCGGAATCACGGTTCGGCGAGCCAGCTGCGCCACCGGCCAGCACGGTAGCAGAATCATCGGCGGCAACGCCATCCCCGGAATCACCGGCTTTACCCGCGCCGGACTCGCGCGCGGCGGCCACCCAGCCGTCAATCGCCTGATTGAGGACCGGAATCACCGTGGACAGGTCGTCGGAAGCGTTGCGTACGTTCATGCGGTCGATTCGCCAGCCGGCCTCGACCAGAGCCTGGGCCGACCAGTAGAGCAGCGGACGGTCGCAGTTGTAGCCGGTGCCGGGCATCAGCAGTACGCGGCCGTACTCCTGACCGGGCTTGACGACATTCTTCTTCCAAGAGGTGATGCTGACTTCGACGGCCGGTTTCATCGCGCGCCTTCCTTCCACGGGTGTGTCCTGCGTGTCCCCTGAGTTGTTCCGAATTATTCTGGCAGTCAGTCTACTCCCGGACCCGTTCACGTTGCCTCCACAAGCTATAATCGGCCACGGTTCTGATTGGGTGCGCAGCGCCTGACGCGCGTTGGGCAGGCCGATCAGGGCGAGTCGCAATTCTCGCCGGGGCCAGCCGCAGCATTATGCGCGCGGTGCGCAGCCCCGCATAAACCCAAGGAAGTAGAGAGTAAATGGAGAAGTTCTTCCATTTGAAGGAAAACGGCACGACCGTCTCGACTGAGATTCTGGCCGGCCTGACCACGTTCTTCGCGATGGCTTACATCATCGTCGTCAACCCGCAGATCCTGTCGCAGACGGGTATGCCGTGGGGCGGCGTGTTCCTGGCCACCATCATCGCGGCCATCATCGGCACCCTGGTCATGGGCCTGTTCGCCAACGTGCCGTACGCCCAGGCCGCCGGCATGGGCCTCAACGCGTTCTTCACCTACACCGTGTGCTTCGGCCTCGGCTTCAGCTGGCAGCAGACCATGTGCATGGTGTTCCTGTGCGGCCTGATCAACATCCTCATCACCGTCACCAAGATCCGCAAGATGATCATCCTGGCCATCCCGGAGTCCCTGCAACACGCCATCGGCGGCGGCATCGGCCTGTTCGTGGCCTACGTGGGCATGCTGAACGTCGGCCTGATCAAGTTCACTCCCGGCGATCCGAAGGCCGCCGCCAAGGGCGGTGCCGTTGCGGCTACCCCGGGTCTGGCCGACTTCAACGACAAGGTGCTGTGGGTCTTCCTGATCGGCCTCGTGCTTGCCATCGTGTTCACCGTGATGAAGGTTAAGGGCGGCATGCTGCTGGCCATCGCCATCACCACCGTAATCGGCATCCCGTTCGGCGTGACCACCTGGTCCAACTCGCAGTCCATCAGCGAGACCTTCTCCCAGCTGCCGCAGACCTTCGGCGCGATCTTCTCCGCCGAGGGCTTCCCGGCACTGTTCTCTGATCCGACCAAGCTGCCGCTGGTCATCGTGACCATCTTCGCCTTCTCCATGTCCGATACGTTCGATACCCTGGGCACTTTCATCGGCACCGGCCGCCGCACCGGCATCTTCTCCGCTGAAGACGAGAAGGCACTGGAGAACGGCCACGGCTTCTCCTCCAAGATGGACAAGGCCCTGTTCGCCGACTCCATCGCCACCTCCATCGGCGCCATCTGCGGCACCTCGAACACCACCACCTACGTCGAGTCTTCCGCCGGCATCGCCGCAGGCGGCCGCACCGGCCTGACCTCCGTGGTTGTGGCGATCTGCTTCGCCCTGTCCGCGTTCCTGGCCCCGGTCGTCTCCGCCGTGCCGTCCGCCGCAACCGCCGGCGTGCTGGTGATCGTCGGCTGCATGATGGCCGCTTCCCTGAAGGAAGTCAAGTGGGACGACATCGCCGAAGCCATTCCGGCGTTCTTCGCCGCCGTGTTCATGGCCTTCTCCTACTCCATCTCCTACGGCATCGCCGGCGGCTTCATCATGTACTGCATCGTGAAGACCTGCAAGGGCAAGGCCAAGGAGGTTCACCCGATCATCTGGACTGTGGCCGCGCTGTTCATTCTGGACTTCGTGTGCATGGCGATTCTGTAACGCTGATTGACAACGGATTAGCCTTTAAGGATTAATCCGCCGCCGTACGGCATGAAGGCCGGGCTCTCACAAGGGCCCGGCCTTTGTTGTTGCCACAGTGATCAACGCCCATGAGTACCTTTGATGATCATCCGCCATTCTTGATGCATGGGAATAGTTGTCAACTGACAACTAAATGTACATGGCAGCAGCACGAGTGCCTTATTCAACATCGAAATATGCAGCGCGAAGAAGCCGAAAAACCAAAAGGCTTCTATACCGAATGAAACGGTATAGAAGCCTTTTGGTTTGCGATCAAGCTCTTCTCACCCGAGAGAAGCTAGAGAACGATCAGTCCTCGAATGCCGAACCGTTAAGCGGGAAGCCCTGCGGGCTTCCCGTAGGTGAGGGGAGCGGCTATGCCGCGACCGATCCGTGAGAGGGCTTTAGTCCTCGAACGGATCGAAGTCGCGACGGACGCGGCGACGCGGGCGCTCAGTACGCTCTTCGCGGTCGGCGCGGTAGTCGTCGTAGTTGTCGTCGGTGGCGTAGCGCGGGTTACGGTCCGAGCCACGGCCACGGCCACGGGAACCGCCACGGCGGTCATCACGATCGCCACGGTCATCGCGATCGGAAGAGCGACGGCGACGCGGACGATCATCATCACGGGAGTCGCGAGCATCACGGTCATCGCGATCGTCGAAGTCACGGTCGGCAGAACGACGGCGACGCGGACGATCATCATCGCGATCATCGCGATCGAAGTCGCGGTCATCGGAGCGACGGCGACGCGGACGGTCGTCGTAATCATCCTCGAAGTCATCGGAGCGACGGCGACGCGGACGGTCGTCACGATCGTCGAAGTCACGGTCATCGCGATCGGAACGACGGCCACGGCCGCCACGGCGATCGTCACGGTCACCACGGCCACGGCCGCCACGGCGGTCATCGCGATCGCCACGGCTCGGGCGGGCGTTGTTCTCCTGATCCTCGAAACCAGGAATGGCCAGGGAGATCTTGCCGCGATCATCGACACCCTGAACGATCACCTCAACGGTGTCGCCTTCCTTGAGCACGTCTTCGACAGCGTCAATACGCTCGCCGTTGGCCAGGTTGCGGATCTGGGAGATGTGCAGCAGGCCGTCGGTGCCGGGGGTGAGGTTCACGAAAGCGCCGAACGACGTGGTCTTGACGACCTTGCCGTTGTAGGTTTCGCCGGCCTCGGGCACGTGCGGGTTGGCAATCTGGTCGATGATGGCCTTGGCCTTCTCAGCAGCCTCGCCACCCTCGGAGGAGATGAAGACGGTACCGTCATCCTCGATGGCAATTTCAGCGCCGGTGTCTTCCTGAATCTGGTTGATCATCTTGCCCTTCGGGCCGATGACTTCGCCGATCTTCTCAACCGGGACGGAGGTGGTGATGATGCGCGGAGCGAACTCGCTCATCTCGGCCGGGCCGTCGATGCACTCGTTGATGACCTCGAGAATCGTGGCGCGGGCTTCCTTGGCCTGCTGCAGAGCGGCGGCCAGGATGTCGGCGGGGATGCCGTCGAGCTTGGTGTCGAGCTGCAGGGCGGTGATGAACTCGGAAGTACCGGCCACCTTGAAGTCCATGTCGCCGAAGGCATCCTCGGCACCCAGAATATCGGTGAGGGTCTTGAAGATGTGCTTGCCATCAACGTCGCCGGACACGAGGCCCATGGCGATGCCGGCAACCGGAGCCTTCAGCGGCACGCCGGCAGCCAAAAGGCTCAGCGTGGAGGCGCACACGGAACCCATCGAAGTGGAACCGTTGGAACCGATGGCCTCGGAGACCTGTCGGATGGCGTAGGGGAACTCTTCGCGGCTCGGCAGCACCGGCACGAGAGCCTTCTCGGCGAGGGCGCCGTGGCCGATTTCGCGGCGCTTCGGGGAACCGACGCGGCCGGTCTCACCAGTGGAGTACGGCGGCATCTCGTAGTTGTGCATGTAACGCTTGGACTGCGGACCGGACAGCGCGTCGATCTGCTGCTCCATCTTGAGCATGTTCAGGGTGGTGACGCCCAGAATCTGGGTCTCGCCACGCTGGAACAGGGCGGAACCGTGCACGCGAGGCACAATGTCCACCTCGGCGGACAGGGTGCGGATGTCGCGCAGGCCACGGCCGTCGATGCGGTAGTCCTCGGTCAGGATGCGGCGACGCACGATCTGGCGCTGCAGTTCCTTGAAGGCGTTACCGAGTTCCTTGTCCTTCTCGGCATCGTCCATATCAGTGAACTCGTCCGCGAGCACCTCGCGCACGTGCTCCTTGATCTCGTGGATGCGGTCCTGGCGCGGCAGCTTCTCGGCGATGGAGAGGGCCTCGTCCAGATCCTTGTGAGCGATCTCGTCGATGCGGGCGTACAGCTCGTCGGTGTACTCCGGGAAGAGCTGGAATTCTTTGGTCTCCTTGGCGGCGATCTTCTTGAGCTCGTCCTGAGCCTCGCAAATCACCTTGATGAACGGCTTGGCGGCCTCAAGACCACCGGCAACGACTTCCTCATCGGGCTTGGTCTGACCCTCGTCGTAGATGAGGTGCCAGGCGTTCTTGCCGGCACCGGCCTCGATCATGGCGATGGCAACATCACCGTTCTCGATCACGCGGCCAGCGACCACAATCTCGAACACGGCGCGCTCACGCTCGCTCCAACGCGGGAAGGCAACCCACTGGCCATCAATCAGCGCCAGACGCACACCGGAGACCGGGCCTTCGAACGGCAGACCGGAAATCATGGTGGAAGCGGAAGCGGCATTCAGGGCGATGACATCGTAAGCGTCATCAGGGTTCACGGCGAGCACGGTCTCGACGACCTGCACTTCGTTGCGCAGGGTGTGCGGGAACAGCGGGCGCAGCGGGCGGTCGATGATACGGCAGGCGAGGATGGCCTCGGAGCTCGGGCGGCCTTCACGACGGAAGAACGAGCCCGGGATCTTGCCGGCAGCGTACATCTTCTCTTCAACATCGACAGTCAGCGGGAAGAAGTCGTAGTTCTCCTTCGGGCTGGAACCGGCGGTGGTGGTGGACAGAATCATGGAATCGTCGTCGAGGTAGGCGGCCACAGCGCCATCGGCCTGCTGGGCGAGGCGGCCGGTCTCGAAGCGCAGCGTGCGCTTACCAAACGATCCATTGTCGATTACGGCCTCAACGGCCTTGATTTCGGGACCCTCCATAGGGTTCCTCCTTCTTTAATTTTCTATTTATTCCTACATACTGTGTTGCGGTTTGGCGACTCGCTTGAACCGCAACTGTCCTCTTCAGCGGACGTCACATACCTTGTTTCGACTGGCCCCTTGGCCGTCGTTCCTCGTGTCAACCCCTTCATTCGGGTTCTCTTGTCGGCCTCACCTACTGGCCTATCCTCTAACCCTCTTGCCGTTGTTGCCGTTGGCTGGCGATATGTAAAACGCCCGAGCACCATCCTAGGTACTCGGGCGGAAGTCTTCAATTATCGACGCAGACCCAGACGCTCGATGAGGGAACGGTAACGGTTGATGTCAACGCGCTTGAGGTAGTCAAGCAGGCGACGACGGTCACCGATCATCAGCTGCATACCACGACGGGAGTGGTGGTCGTGCTTGTGCTCCTTGAGATGCTCGGTCAGGTCGGCGATACGCTTGGACAGCAGAGCCACCTGGACCTCGGGGGAACCGGTGTCACCTTCGTGCGTCGCGTACTCGTTGATAATCTGGGTCTTCTCGTCAGCCGTCAGTGCCACGGCGTCCTCCTTATTGTGTCGTTGCGCGGTGTTTCGTGCAGGTTCGCTCGAAACGCTCTCTATCCGCGGGCGAAATTACGCCAAATGAAAACTATACGGCAGGGGCCGGACTGGGGCCTCATGAGCCGAGGGTGTAAGGGATAAGGTGTAAAGGGTAAGGGTTTAAAGGCGTAAGGGTGTAAGGGGACACTCACTCCTGCCGGTACAGCCGCGAATACAATCCGCCGGCCTGCAGCAGTTCGTCATGCGTACCGGATTCGACGATCTGCCCATGATCCATGACATGGATGCGGTCGAAATCCCGAATCGATGCGAGTCTGTGCGCCACGACGATGCACGCATTGTCGGAGTCGAGCAACGCCGTCATGACATGTCGCTCGGTATCGTTGTCCAGAGCACTGGTGGGTTCGTCCATAAGTAGGAAGTCCGGTCTTCCGACGACCGCACGCGCGATGGCGACCTTCTGCCGTTGGCCGCCGGACAGGTTCATGCCGCGTTCACTGACCATGGCGTCCAAGCCGACGACCGGATCCATCATCCCCTCGTTGATGCCGGCAACCTCGCACGCCCTGACGATGTCGTCATCCGTCAGCCACGGACGGTGCAGCGTGATATTGTCGCGCAAGGTTTCGTTGAACACCGTGGATTCCTGATGCACATACGCCAGCCTGCCGGCCTTCCATCGGCTGTCCGCGTCGTAAATCCGGCATCCGCCGCCGTTGATGGTCACCGTGCCACAGACGGGTTCGATGAGTCCGGCGAGCAGTTTCAGCAGCGTGCTTTTGCCCGAGCCAGTGGGGCCGACGATGGCGATCTTGTCGCCTTTGCGGATGTCGCAATCGACATCGGAGAGAACGGGAGCGTCGAACGCCGTGTACGAGTATCCCACGCCGGTGGCATGCAACCGTTCGAGTATGCCATCACCCGATTCGTCACCACTCGGCCCACCACATGCGGACCGTCCGCCGTCACCCAGTCCGACGTCACCCGGTTCGCCACCCGGTTCGTCGCATTCAAGCGACGCACCGCCGCCTTCACCGGCGGGAATCATCTCGCAAATCTTGCGCATATAGGTGGCGAACGCCATGATCTGGCTGATGACGCCGACGATGCCGGAGAATGGCGTGACGAATGCGGACGCCAATGACATGAATCCGACGACGGCACCCAGTGCGAGCGTGCCGCGTCCCACGAAGGTCATGCCGAAGGCGACCACGCATAGCGGCAACACGAACACCAGCGCCGAGGACAGGCTTGACAGCAATGCCGAAAGCCGCCCTTGCCGAGTCTGGTAGTCGAGCTGCGCTCCCAGACGCGCTGACCAGCGGTCGTAGCAGTGGCTTTCCAAATTGAGGCTTTTGACAGTTTCGATGCCGGAGAAGGTTTCGATGAAGGCGCGTTGCACGTCAGCCTGCGCGACGGTCGCACGCTCGACCAGCGTCCTGTTGCGCAGGGAATAAATGACGGATACGACGAGCACCGCCGCGCACACCGTCAGGGTCAGCATCGTCAATGGCACTGAATAGGCGATCATCATGATCAGGTAGACCACGAGGAACACCATCGACACGACCGTCGACGGCAGACTGCCGGTCACGATCTGTTCGACGACCATGACCAGGTTCGCGCGGTAGATCAGGTCACCACCGGAACGGTTCACGAAGAACGGGAACTCCCGATCGAGCACGCCGGTCATGTATCGGCGGGACAGGTATCGTCCGAATCGCACCTGCACGCGGGTGAGCATCACGGTGTTCAACGCGCCGACCGCATAGTAGACCAGCAGCGAGGCAAGCAGCATCGTCGCGACCAACGGCGGGAAACCGCTTTGGGCGGCGAGCGACCCATGGTCGACCATATAGCCGGTGCCTGCGGGCACGATCAATGTCAGTCCCTGGACGACGAGCGAGAACAGCAGGCTCAGACCGATGGCGGGCATGTTCCGGCGGAGGAACCCGGTCAGGATGGAGACGGTTCCGCTGCGAGGCCGTATGGGAATGGTTGCGCAGCCGTCGTTTGTCGGTTGCGGAATCAGCACCGCGCCAGAACAGTGGGCCGCGAGTTCGCCGGGCGTATAGGCATGGCGCCCGTTCGCCGGGTCAGCGATGCGGAATCGGCCGTATGCGTAATGGTCGAGCACGACGAAATGGTTGTCGTCCCAATGCAGGATGCATGGCGTCATGACGGTTTTCAACGCTTCGGCGCTGGGGGTCGTGACCGCGCGTACGCGGATGCCGGAGTCGGACAGCACCGTTACGATGTTCGCGAGGCTCAGTCCGCCGCGTGGAGCGCCGTACCGGCGGCGCAGCTCGTCCATGGTCACGGGATGCCCGAATGCGGCGAGGATCATCGCTGCGGCGGCCAGCCCGCATTCGCTGTGCTCGCCTTGTTCGATAAACGGGACACGGTGGCGACGCCATGATCTCATGCTTGCCGTCCGCGCGCGGGAAGGCCGAAGTCGACGTGCGTGCGGTCACGCCCGAGCGTGGACGCCTTGGTGAACGCCTCATAGTCGTCGAATTCGGCGAGCATCATATCCTTGACGAGGTGTTTGTCGTCAAGGATGATGATCCGGTCGGCCACATTCCAACAGTATTCGAGGTCATGGGTGACGGTGAGCAAAGTGCGCTCGTCGGCGCGAAGCTGGTTGACGTAATCGACGAGCAGCGAGCGGGTGATCGGATCAATGGCGTTGCTTGGCTCGTCGAGCATGATGACATGCGGGTCGAACAGCATGCCGGCGACGATGCCGACCCGTTTGCGCAGACCGGTCGAGAGTTCCGCCACCTTCTTGTCGAGATGCCCCTCCAATTCGAAGGCACGGACGAGCGGCTCATCCTCCAGCCGTTTCGAGTCGACGGTATGGCCGCCGTCCGCGATTCCCTTGCCGGACCGGAACAGCAGTTGCCGGAAGTGGATGTTGTCACGCACGGTCATCGTGCCGACGAGATTGCCGTTCTCGGTCATCTGGAACACGTCGCGCATCGACGGCACCCGACGCCTATCGATCACGCATCGCCCTTCACGGGGGCGCAGCAGTCCGACGATGAGTCTGAACAGCGTGGTCTTGCCGACGCCGTTGTATCCGAGGATCGCCAGCGACTGGCCTTGCGGCACGGTGAAGTCGATGTCCTCCAACACGGTCTGTTTCTTCTTGTAGCCGAAGGTGACGTGTTCGACGGCGATGATGGCATGTTCGCCGTTGTCGGTGCGGTCGGCGTGGTTGATGTGGTCGGCGGTCATATTGTCTTTCCTTGTCGTCGATTCGGTTGTGTTCGTATCCGTCATGTCCGTCATCGCGTTTCCAGTGCGAGTATGGAGGGCGTGGACGGGTCGTTCAGACGAAGCATCGTGTAGGCGACGCCGACCGGCCCTTGGAAGTACGACAGATCCACGAATTCACGGGATTGCCTCAGCCGGAAACGTCCCGACGAACGGGCCTGCGCGATCATGTCGTCCATCAGACGCTGTGCCTGCATGCGATACCATTCGTCACCGTTGGCATTGCCGATGGATATCAGGGTGTCGATCATGCCGCATCGTCCATGGCACACGCCGTCGTCGTCCCAATCCGCGTTCCCAAGCAACGCCGTGATATCTGCCTTGTCTGGGAACGCCCGTCCGTTTTCATCCTCGAAGAAACGTTCGCCGTCCGCGCCGGCAGTGGCCGCCAGCTCATTGCGTGCCCAGAGCACGCCGACCTTCCCACGGCACCATTTGCCGGCGTCCTCCTGTTTCGCACCGCTTCTTCGAGCGTCCGATTTCCGCCAAAGCATTCGGGCGAATTCGGCGAATTCGCGATTCCCCGTCGCCGCGTAGAGCTTCCAGAACGCCACGGCCATGCCTTCCAGTCCGTGCGCGGCACCGGTTGGATACGGCATGTCATCGGATTCGTCGGCGTTCCGCTGGGTTTCGGGAAACGCACGGATGACGGTTCTCCCCAGCCGGCTGGTTTGTTCCACTATGCGCATGTCATGGAATACGTCGTACAGCCGCAGATACAGCATGATCGAACTGCCCGCCCCGGTCAGGTAATCCAGATGGAATGACGGTTGAGGATTGTCGCGCTGCAGGAGCTTCGGCAGCATATCGTCGATGTATGCCGGCAGCATACGAACCGTCTGCGTCATGCAACGGCGAGCTTCGGGCGACGTGATGCCGGCATTGGCCATGCGTAACGCGCAATAGCTTCGCGACAGGCCGGAAGTGAAGCCGGAATACGTAATGCCTCTGTCCTTGCGGCGCATCAGACTCCGCATCATACGCGTGCACAGGTCACGCCAGCGCTCATCGTGTGTCCGCCGATACAGTTCGGCGGCGAACATGCCCGTCCCGGCCATGCCGTCGTAGAGTCCCGAAGTCGGCGCCCCCGGTTCGTACCGTTCATCCACGGTCTTGTCCGCGGCCATGGTGTCGGATCGGTTCGCTGTAAGCCATGATACGGTGCCATCGGTTTCCTGGAGGATGGCCGTGTCGGCTATCCTCGTGCCGAGTTCGATTGGGTAATGCTCCGCATCCGTGTCCGACGACACCGAAGCCGTCGGATGCGCGTCCTCCATGCCGGGTTCCATGCGCAAGGCGTTGCGGATAATGCGCGATTGCAATGCGGCCTGTTCGTCAAGATGCCCGATGGTGTCAAGCACCCGTTCGCGTACCGAACGTTCGCAGACGCCGTCAATGGTCGTTCCATCGGGAGCGTGCAGATCATGTCCCGTCAGCTGTGCGGTGAACATGGGGATGTCCCCGGCGAGCATCTGCCGGTATTCGCTTGCGAAGATGCGCTTGTCACGGAATGGGTAGACATACAGGTTCTCCAGTATGGCTTCGACGTCCAGCATGTCCTTCAACGCCGACGGATGATGGATGAAATCCGCAAATCGGGCGTAGGCGCTGGTGTTGCGCACCAGCACACGCACGGTCGTATCCTCGCCGGACAGCATCGCATCCCATTCATCCGCGTCGATGGTCATCGCCGCGGCGACCGTATTGCGGAATCCTTGGAGAATCTGTCGCTTGTAATGATACGGATCCACAACGGCGTCATCCAATGTCACCGCGCAGCCGTCCTTGCTGAACGTCACGGCGTTCCTCTCGTAATGGGCATCGGCGGAGTCCAATCCCACCGGGGACGCGACGATGCCGGGCATCGTCTGCTCACCGGTTTCGAAGGCGCTGATGTCGACGGATGTACCGTCGGCCGACATCGCCGTTTTCGCCGGCAACAGACAGGAGGATGCCAGCGAATCCCGCAATATCGTGGATACGCGGATGTCGGCATCGGTGCCGTCGGGCATGTCCATGGTCACATGGTTCGTGGCGATCGTCTCGAAATCGACGACCATCGGATATTCCCCGCTGGCGATGATGTTCTCGTGGTGCATGTCGTCGCCGTGCAGGAGCCATACCAATCCGAGCAGCTGACCGTATCTGGTGTAATAGCGCTCCACCTGACGTGCATCCTCGCAGGTGCCGTGTTCCACGAATTCCTCATAGGCGTAGCCGGATTTCGTCAGCACGTCCGACACTCGCATCGGAAGGAAACCCTTCGTCCGTTCGCATCGCCTCACCAATCCGGCGAAAAGCTCATGGATATGCAGGTCACGCGGCTTGTATACGATTTTCCGTCCGCCGATGGTGAGCATGGCCACGGCTCTTCCACCGTCGTGCGCGTCGCCACGGTCGATGGACATATCTTCCAATCTGAAATCATCGCCGACGCCTGCGAAGGAGGCGAGCTCGTCGCGATCCATGGATACGCGGTCGAGCATTTCCTTGACGAAATCGATGTAATGGACTGTCGTCTGCGTGACAAAACGAAGCAGTACCGGATATTTCGCATACATATGGCCACGGTATTCGTCGGTGGCCAGCAGTTCGAAATATCGCCGCAATTGTCGCTTCGCATCGCCGTCGCCCAACGAACCGGCCTGACGCGCGACATGCAATTCCCATACGACGGTTTTCAATCCGATGCCCAACAGACGCTCGACGTATGCGCTCAGGCACTGTTCGATAAGGCGCTCGTCATTCATCGGCAATGAACAGGCCGACATATACGCTTGCAGTTCCGCTTTCACGTACGCGACGAACGGTGCGAAGGCGGTGGCATACCCCGTGCGTTCGACTCGCTCTTCCTCGCTGTCGTAACGGTTCAGAATCGTCTGCAGTTCAACGGACCATGCCGGCTCGACATGGCCGCTCAGTTTCCGTTCCCGATCCGCGATGACGGTTTCGACCACGGATGCGTCATCGCCGAGCGCGTCGGCGATGCCTTGATAGTCCTCGTCCCGCAGTGGGTTCCGTCGGTTTTTCCATTCCACCGTTGCCGAAAGTATGTCTTCCGCGTGCGATGCCCGATACTGTCGCAAAGCATCCGGCATAGCGGTTGCCGCCATGCACCGTTCCTCAAGGGTCGTGGCAGAAGCCGCCCAGGTCGTTCCAACGTTACCGTTCATGGAAAGTCCCCCTACCGTTCGGCGTGGACGGATTCCGGCAGCTTCCGCCGCGTTTCGACGTATTCATGGAACGTCGCGCAGTCGAACATGCCGCGTTCCCGCCAATACCGCGATTCTGCATCGCTACCGTCTCGTCGGGCGTAGTCACGCTTGTAGGATTGGAATGCCAGCTCCTGCCTTTCGCTGGTTTCAGGCACGACGCCATCCCGCAGTGTGTTCAGCGCCCGCACGATAGCCGCGGCGGTCTGATCGGCCATTGCCTCATCGAATGGCGTAAAAGTGGTGTGGTATGCGGTTTCATCAATGATGATGCCCAGTGATTCCATGAACCGTTCCATCAGTTCGCCGACTTCAAGGAACCCGTTGGTTGTGGCGCTGACCATTGCCATGCCCGGTTTGCCCGCCAGATGGAACAAATGCCCCCAATAGGTGAGTCGATCCATCAGAATCTTCATGTCGCCGGAAACGTTATGGCCATAGGTCGGCGAACCGAGAATCAGATAATCGCATCGTTCGATTGCTTTTTTGACCCGGGCGGAATCGTCCAGTCCGTTCAGCTCGATATGATCGACACCGGTGGAAAACTCGCTCGCAGTACCATCCGACGGCAAGATCGTCGTGTCATTCGGCGTCAGAATCGTCCATTCCGCGTCAATGTTCGCACTGACCGCATCCTGTATCAGACGAACCGACCGCAACGTCTGCGACTGCGGATTACGCGAAGCGACATAGGCCACCATGCTGGTCATGGAAATCCACCTTTCCAAAAGCTTCGAATCCAGTAGATGTCACAGCTCGATATTGGTGTTGATAAAATATCGAGAGAATACTCCGGTTGAAATACCGATGGCGACCACTACCAATACGACATAACCAACCGAGAACAGGCACAGCGGCATCACGTTGACGATCACAAGCATATATGCCAATTGGAGCAGGACCGCAATCAACACCAAAACCAGTTGTGCCATTGTCGGATCGCTGTTCCGGGAGACATAAACCATCGGCATTGCGCCCAAAGAACAGACGATTGTTCCTAAGACTGATACGATAAGAGCACCAATTGCATCATCTGCTCCAGCGGTTATCTGAAAGCCTGATGACAAAACACGCATAAAAGCCAGATTCAAAAGCACGGAAATCACTGTCAGGATAACAGGAAACAGGCATTTACACCAGCAGTAGCTCCAATAGGAACGACCAGACTGTATATAGAGCTCAAACAGTCCATCTCGGAAATCCTGATACAGGATGGAGACCATCACCGAGCATGACGAATAGATGAAAAACGGTCCAAAAAAGACAGCCCAAGTAAATGGGTCTAGAATGCCTGCGCCACTGGCAACCATCTCCACGAATATTGCCGTGACCATAATGATAAGAACCATACCCCAGTTCTTGAATGACTGGAAACATGCCTTGCAGTCACGAAACAGAATCGCCTTCATGCCACTTCCCCTTAACGATAACAAGTGTCAGGTATGGGTCGGATGTTTTACGCAATCCATACCTGACCCATGTAAAGCAACGTTCACTTGCAGTTCCCACAGGATGCAAGTCGGGTGACGACCGTTGCCGAACATGCCGAGAAAGACACGCTCAGAACGGAAACCGCGAACGACAGCGACGCCGGCGCGACGCCATCATCGTTGCGACCGGTCAGCATCGCCATATCGGCCGCCGACAGATCCTCGAAGGATTCACCGACAATGGACTTCTCATTGATGCTCATATAGGCCTCCTTACCTAATTCCTGCCCTTCAGGCGAAGAGCTACTGTAAGCATGACGCGCTTTCTCCCGCTTCGCAATGACTTGTATGCCATTAGGGGACAAGGACTTTTATATGAATCCATGTTGTGCAATGATCATTGACACACCCCGACGCAAAGGAACCCTCATGAGAACACCGCTTTCAATACTTACGGTACTTGGTTTGACATTCGGAGCGTCAGCCAGCACTCCAAGCAACAGTTCAACGGAGGAAGAAATATCAACATATTCACTATGCCCTGTATGGTTTCCATTATGCCATATCAGAAATTAGGTCAGTAGCGGTAACATGCAATAGAAAGACCATTCTTCGCCGTCTTTTTCATATCTGATGAATCCTCCTTGTCCAGATATCAAACGGGAATATATACTTAGCCCTTTTCTTGCTCCCAAAGTCACACATCGCCGACTCTTTTGTCGACATTTATTCACCTGAACAATATCAACAGCATTATTTGAAAATGTGACAATGACGGAATATTCACTTTTGTCAGCATAGCGTTCAATATTCGTGTAAATTTCACGCAACAGGTTAACGATTATTTGATTCCACGAGTTCAACATTGCGCTGGATACACCGCGAAGAGATGAATGACCGCAAAACCCTTTGTCATGCAACCGACGGTCACTTTCACTCAATGTAGCTTGAATATGTTCGGCAAGACTTACATGAAATACATCATCTTGTTTATGGTCATCATCCGATAGATAATTCATAACCGAATGCAGATCTTGGAATATCCTATTGATACCGTTCTGCAATTTTCTCCATCGCTTAAGCTCTTCTTCCTTCGATGCATCAATACCTTCCTGCACTATGACCAACATTCGTGTCAACTCACCAGACATGGCATCATGCATCCCCTCAGCAAGCTGTAAGTTATATCGAACAATTTCAGCTTTCTTTTCTAACTCTTTTTTCTTTTCAAGTCCGTTCCTTTGCCGTAGCCAAACCTCTAAAAGAAACACAAACCAAAGCAACACCACCAAATTAATGGAACCATCGAACGAACCAAATTCACTATTCTCCCGATATATCGCATAATTCAGCAAAGCGCTAATAGACAACAGCACCGTTGCCGTCACACCATTCCACCAAACAGCAGCATAGCCTTGAATCGCAAGAGATACCAGAACACCCCATGACTCATCGCATTGCGATAAGCAAGGCATCAATTCATTCAGGAATGCGATGACGATAATCCCCCATGTTGCCGGTACCGGATATAACGGCAACATACTCACAGCAAGCATGTACACGATGCGAATAAACCCATCATTCAAACTCTCAGGAGAATCAAGAATCCATTCGGCGATACATGCGGCAAGACATGTCATGGCCACTATCGATAGAACAAGATTTTTTTTCGATACTCCCAAGCATTTCTTGCGAACCACAAGTATCGTTTTCATTGCCAATCGTCTCACCATCGTTCCCGCCTCCACCAATAGGCAATCAGTTCGGCTCTGGAAGTAAGATGGAGTTTGTTCTGAACACGGTCAAGATAGGTTTTCACCGTCCCTGCCGAAACATCCATCATCCGGGCAATCTGAGTGGGCTTATACGACTGTGAATATAGTTCCATGGCATATTTTTCCCGTTCCGACAATCTTTCGATTCTATTCACGGGAAGTCGAACCAGACGATGATATGCAGCATCTACATCCTCGAATCCAATAGTCTCCCCTCCTACTCGAACACAGAGAGTATGACCATCGCTGACGAGCTTGACCGCTTTACACAGTGCTGGAAAATCAGCTTTTGACACAATGCCTTGAGCACCACCCTCAGCAGCACGTCGCGCATAGCGAGTTAAACTGAACGATGTCACCGCCAGCAACGGCAACATCCTGTTACGACTTCTGATTTCCCGGCACACCATGTCTCCGGGCATGTCCTCCAGACTCATGTCAACCAGCAGAATGTCCGCTTCATTTGCGGGATCCGTCGCATATTCCAGAGCATCGGTTCCGGTATTCGCCTTCCAAGCTAACCGAACATTCGGCAGATGACGCGACAAGAACGCTGCCAAACCCATCAGCACGAAGTCGTCGTTATCGACTATCGCCAGTCTAATTTCATTTGGGTTCCCCATGGTGCACATGATAGACGTTTTTCGTACGGACATGCCCGCCCCGTTGTCTAATTGAAAGTGCAACACCCGTTAGATTGGAGATTGTCCGGATAACCAGTCCGAAGGGATGTTGCACCTATGGGAGAAGTGTATTCGCACCTGTCGGAAGAGGAACGCCGGGTCATCCGGATCGAGATCGGCAACGGCACCATCATCTGCGGGATCGTTCTGATGCTCGGCCGCAACGCCTCGACGGTCGGCAGGGAGATCAAACGCGACACGTGGTTCCCGTCCAACGAGAACGAGTCCTACCGGCCGTACCGGCCGAAACGGCTGAAGACGGGCCCGTGGACGGGCAGATACTACATCGCCGGCCCCGCGCAGCGCAAGGCCGGCCGCAGGCGCGCCGAACCGCGCAGGCGCCACCGCCTGTCATGCGAACGCCTGTGGGCGCGGGTGGCCGAATGGCTGGGTCGCGGCTGGTCGCTGCTGCCCGTCAGCGGCAGGCTGCGCGTCCTGTTCCCCGACGACTCCGCCATGCGCGTGTGCCCGGAGACCGTCTGCCGTTGGATCCACGCCGACCGCCGTCGCCGTGAACGCTGGGCGCGTCGTCTTCCACGTGGCCACGGGAGGCGTCGCAGGCGTGGCGGCGGGAGGACGTCGCGTTTCCCGATTCCCGGACGGGTTCCCATCTCCGAGCGTCCGCCGGAGGCCGGAGACCGCAGCGGTTTCGGCCATTGGGAGGCCGACGGCGTGATCGGCGCCGGATGCAACCTGCACACCGAGGTCGAGAGGAAGACCAGGTTCCTCATGGCCGGGATCGTGCCCGGCAAGACCGCCGGGGAAAGCGTCGGGGCGCAGCTGGCGATGTTCTCGCCGCTGCCGGCCGGCGCGCGCGGCGGCGTCACGCACGACAACGGCACCGGGTTCGCCCGCCACACGCGCCTGCGCGACGGGCTGGGCATGGACACGTGCTTCGCCGACCCGTACTCCAGCCGGCGGCGGGGAAGCAACGAGAACCGGAACGGCATGATCCGCCGGTATCTGCCCAAACGCAGCGAGATCCGGATGGACATGGCCGGGGAACTGCGGGAGATTGTCGACGAGGCCGACAACCGTCCCATGCGCGTGCTGGACTACCGGACGCCCGCCGAGGCATTCGCCGACGAACTGCTAGAATTGCAGGACCAACAGGGGGTGTTGCACCTCTAAATAGACATCGGGCACACGGTTTGCGCGGCGGTGAGCAGTGAGTGGTGAGTATTGAGCGACGTACGGCGACTCACGTGCGCTCACACAGTGGTGAGCAATCCGCCGAACAACACCACGAGCAGGGCGATGGTTTCAATCACGAAGTACAGAATGAAACTCGCCCAGCTTTTGGTCAGTACGTTCAGCGGCGAGGTCTTCCGGATAATCACCAGCAGACCAACAAACACCAGGGCGTATACGGCGATGCCGATCGCCGCCCCCATAATGCCCAGATTCGCGGCATTTGCCAGACCGGCCTGCTTGCCGTAGACCACGTACGTGGAATACCAGAAGTTGAGATTGAGCATGCTGAGTCCCGCGATGAACTGCTCACAGGCCAGCCCGATCACGAACACAATCAGCCACGGCCAGGACGGCGAGACGACCACCGCCATCGCCAATCCGACGTACGCAATCACCACGGTCACCCAACCGACCAGTGCGATGCCTTGCGGAGACACTCCCCCGAGCACGGCCACAATGGAGTCAGTATTATTTACCGCCAACGAACGGCCGAACCAGTACGGCGCGATGATGGCGCACAGTACGGCAAGAATAATCAGCGCCCAACGCAACGGATGCGAACGACGGCGCTCGATATCCGCCAGAGACAAATCGGTCTCGGGTATGGAAGCCTCGGGGTGCTTGGAAACCTCGACAGTCTCTACTTTGCCGCCTACGATTTCCGTCGCCTCGTTAGGTTCTTGCTCGTTGGATTCCTGCTCCATGCACCGCCTCGCCGATTACCTGCTCATTGCCATGTATTGCGATGCCCATCTTAGCGTGTGTGTTAGGCAAGTCTCCGATACGATCGATTACTCGCCATGGCCCTCACCATGATCCTCGCTACGATTCTCCTTATCCGAATCCGCGGGAGCAACGTCATTATTGCCCGCAGACAAGCCCCGCTCGCCCGATTCGCGTTTCGGAAGCAAGAAAGATGATGCCCTGCTCCCCCGTCGCCCGCTATGCAGCAAAGCCTCAAGCATATCGATCTGCCGCTCCAGCTCATCGATACGACGTACTTGCTGCGCGATCAGCAGGTCACGTAAATCGTTGTTCTGCTCTTTGCGGGAGATGGGGAAGATGATGGCGCGGCGTTCGGGGGATACGTAGAAATCGGATTCGCTGCCGGCTTTCGCCGTAATCGCGGCACTCTCCGCCTCGCGCCACTCGTTCGAAGTACAAGCAGCCACTGCGTATCGTTCACCGCAATCGCACGCCCCCACCAATACGGCACCACAATGGCCGCAATCACCAGCAGCGCATAAGCCAGCCACAATGCAGGATGCGAGCGCTTACGCTCAATATCGGCCAGCGACAGCGTCGATTCGGGAATGGACGCCACCGGATGCTTGGAAACATCGTTATGTTTGGAAACATCGTTGGGCATGGGCGAAACACCATCGGACCGCGTATCGATTTCAGCCTGCACCTCACCGCTCGCCTGCTGGTCGACCGGCTGTTTCTCCACGCTGGAATTCACCGCCATCTACGTTTACCTCGCGTTCGTTGTTCGACGCCACACCTGTCTGCACAATGCGTCGTCTCATGCCGCGACGCCCATGCTAGGACGGTATTGTATCGTGAGTGCGCCATACGATAATGACATGGCGCCGGACATAACGCCGCAATACCTGATTTTCGCTAATCGCAACCATGCTTCGGCGGACGGCATAAGCCATACATATGTTCATAAGGGCGAACCATATCCGAATTACTCACTCCGCTAACATCACCACATAACGGCAACATAGATACACAGCCATACTTGATATCAGGAGAACGCCGTCGATTCGAAATGAAAACTGCCAGCCGCCCACACACCAGCTCCTTTGTTTCCAAAATCGCACATTCTACGCCGATGTCATGCTCCACCATGTCTCACGCCGCGGTCTCAACATAACAGGATGGGTTGTACGAATCCACGTTGCCGAGCATTCGCACAACCCACCATTGCGACACATCACTGATTCCGCACATTCAATCGCTGCAACCAACAGGCTGCGGCGATATTTCAGCGCGAAGAGCGGCGTATCCGAATGACACTGATGCCAGCCAGCATCAGGGCAATTGCAGACAGCACCATCGGTGTTACGGACGAACCAGTTGATGACAGTTCAGATGAATTATCATCAGCAGTAGAAGACTGTTGCTGGCCGCCATCACCGGTCTGATCGCCGTTACCCGACTGGTTACCGTCACCGGTCTGATCACCACCACCAGGATTTCCGCCATCACCAGACTGACGGTCAACCGCCAATTGCGCGAGCTGCAAACTCAGTGCACGCTGCGGGGCATCCACCTCATTTTGCGTGGAAGGATCGGATGCCAACGCCTGCTTTGCCTTATCAAGTAGCGTGAGCATCTTATCCCACTCATCCATAGGATATTCCGCAGACTGCAGAGAGTCAGCCTGATCAATGGCCGAACGCAGCTTAGACGTATCCACAGCTTTGCCGTCAGAAGTCAACACGTCGCTCAAGTCATAGTAATCAAAATCGACATAACCACCCGTATTCTCCTTGGCGTAATTGAACAAGCCGATTCGATACCCCTTAAAGTGCGACAAGCTCCAATCGTAAGTCAGCGGCCCCTGCTCGTCGCCAAGCTTGGACCATTGCTTACCGTCCAGACTGTACCAATACTGAATCGTCAACTTACCACTCGCATTATCCAGTGTGTTGTCCGACTTGATCCACACATTGGTCGCATCATCTGGCAATGTCACTGTGCCGCCCGATACAAAGGCCTCTTCAGCGTCACGATCAATCGTATCGTCAACGATATTACCGTCCGCGTCCTTCACGCCATTGTCGTAGACACGCTTGACCACGCCCAACGTTCGCTGTCCATTTTCTTGACGCACAGCGGCATAGGCAAAACTACGGGTATATGTAGCGAGGCCTGCGGTGTCTCCATCCTTCATATGACTGACATCCATGTGGGTTTCCACAGACATGGATCCGCCAAAGGTACGCTGCGACAAAACGTTACGGGCGGTTTCAAAATATGTCAGGTCGCCATAAGTGCCTTTCATATATTTGGCCGTGGCGGAAACCTTGTGCCCATTGGTCAAACGCAACCAGCCTTCACGATCAGTGAGAGACCAATATCGGTTATCTGGATTATGTCCCCATTCCCATACCAAATCAAGATTCGAACCATTGGGTTGGTATTCTTCGGCGACCGGATATTCCTTCTCATCAGCAAGACCGATCAGGGAAATATCGTCGATGACGTAATCCATGCACGTGCCTTCCGCACCCCACGCGGTTTCGACAATGAGTTTGGAACCTTCCACATTAGCGTCGGATGGGATGGAGAACTCACCTGTGATAGTAGTCGTCTCCCCACGTTTCACTGTTCCTGTGGCCACACGATTAATTGTGCCGTCTGCATATTGAATCGCCACATAAAACAGGTGGGAAGTCACAGCCGATGAATCGACGCCGTCCATCTCATGGTCGTATCGAATCGTTGCACTGGCACGATATGTCACGCCCTGCTGCAATTTTCCATCCATAGATTGACCCGGGCCAGCGCCATTGTATTCGCCACGATTCGTCACAGCAAGACTCGTGGTTCCAGAAAGAGAACCATCCGTAATCGCGGTAAGCGTACCATTCCACTGAGGGGTCCACGATTCAGTCCCGTTTTCGAAATCGCCATTGTCCACCAGCTCGATTCCAATCAGAGAATCGTCAACCTGAGGAGGCTCCTCCAGAGTCCACCAATCCTGATCCTGATAAGACTGATGAGGCGCGTCATTATCAAAATCGTCCGAATTGACCAGGGAACGCTGGCGAACCAGATTCTCCAAATCAGCAGGCAAATCAATCAGTTTGTCGTAGGTGTCCGACGCGCTTACCTGATTATTGTCCCCAAACACAGGCCATCCGTCATCACCCCACGTTGCAGGAATCAAACCGGGAATACGTCCGGTCGGATATGTGTCTCGGAAGAAGAATCCATGCCAAGACGTCGTGCCATCACCGTTGTCGACTTCAACAAGGCTACCTTGTGCGAAAGCACCTAGATAATACTTTTTGGCTTCGTATTTGGAGCCATCAAGCAAATCAGTGGTGCGCAGCAGCATCACCGTACGACCGTCTTTGCCCCAGTAAATCGTTGGAGTATAGAAATAATCACCGATTTTGAAAGTCTGAGATCCTTCAAATCCGGTAGGAGTCTCACCAAGATCATCAGTGAACTGTTCGGCAGAGATGATATTCTCATGGCTCTCCACCACCGTGGTTAAATCATCGGACAGCCTATATTGGTTGACGCCGGAGATAATCCAAGGACTCCCTTGCTCATCAAAATACAATGACGGATCATGGAATCCCCGATTAAGGGCAATCTTCGTCCAAGGACCATTCTCAATATCATCGGTGTAGTAGATATAAGCGCCATTAAGGTTGTTCGTATTGAATAACACGTAGAAGCGGCCATTGTGATAGCGCAGCGACGGAGCCCACTCGCCTTCGCCATACGAGCTAGCTCCATTGCGCAAGGATGAAGCATCGCTCATAGAAATGCGATCATACACGTACGTGACTATCCACCAATTGACCAGATCATAGGATTTCATAATTGGAGATCCGGGACTGAGCTCCATAGTGGTACTCACCATGTAATACACATCACGACCGTCTTTGTTATTCGGATCGTCCTTCGACACACGAATAACACTGATATCCGGAACATCCGTGTTCAACATGGGAATGGAATACGTGCCATCACCGCTATCAGTCGTGGTGTAACTGCCATCCGATGGCGTTGAAGATGGCGTTGAATCATCCGCAAAGACCGGCATTGGCGCCAAAATCAACCCACAAGTCGACAACACCGCGATAGCACTAGCCGAAATTTTTTGTCGTAAATAATTCATAAGTCTTTTAACCTTTCATGATAAGCACTCAACATCGAGTGCGTATTCCAATAGCATGCCCGCACAAATCAGCAATGAATGACGATAAGACATTCCCGCATATGGATAAGTGATGGACATTACCACTGCCAAAACTTACGCTTGAACAAGTACCAGTTCTAGGTTTCATGTGCGGTCATCCCGAGGCTGCCGCTACGGGATGACCGCATTACCAAGAGGTAACTAGCGCATCTCGCGACGCACTCGCGCTACGATCACACCAGTGAGAGCCAAGCAAGCGACAATCACAGCACCAGGCAAGACAGAGGAACCGGTTTGTGCCAAATCCACGCCATCGTCATTGGAGCCGTCGGCATTGCCATCAGTGGAATCATCAGCCAGCTTCAGACCGGCACGTGCACTATTCAATGCAGCAAGCGCATCTTGAACCTGCTGTTCAGTAGCGGATTCATCCTGCAATACCGCCTGAGCCTTCTGCAATGCGTCAGCAAACACCTTCCAGCTCTCTTCCGTGTAATCGGAAGCGTTCAGGCTGGAATTCTCATTCACTGCGCTCTGCAAATCAGACTTGTCCACCGGAGTCGAAGGAGTTTCATCCTGCGACTCCGTGAAAGTGTACGTAGTGATGTCGTACAGCTCATCCTGAGCATTCGCACCACCATCGGATTTGAAGGAGAACACCACATGATGCACCCCTGTCACACCCTCAAGGGTGGTCGTGTAATCGGCGTACTCGGATCCATCACCGGCAGGAATCGAAATAGAAGCCACAGGTTCGGAATCCGGATCATCAAGACGAATCTCAAGGATGCCTCCGGCTTTGCCAGCTGCAGTCACAGTCAGCGAAGAGGCGCCGTTATTCCCGAAATCGACATTCGCCAAAGACGTCCACTCACCATTATTAATATTGCTGAGCTTCTGACCTTCGGAATTGTCTGTAGTCATATCGACCACGCGCACACCAGAAGTCAGGTCATATGCGTTCTGAATGCCGGAATCCCATGCAATGGTGGAAGCTGGAATGCCTCCATCTTGATACGCGTCCAGATTCTTCACCGAAGAGAGACCCTCATATGTCATTGCAATATCGGCAATGGAACCATCCTCGTTAACCGTAATCGGATCGAGATGAGTATTTCGGTAGCCATGCGCCGCGTCAAGATTACCGCCGTTCATCAATTCCTTTGCCACCGTTTGCGCATGGTAGGTCATATACCACTGGTCGCCAAGTTGAACCATCGCGTGATGATTGTTGCCGCCAACACCGAAATACGTGCTCGGATTCTTCAGAATCTCACCCTGATAAGTGAACGGCCCCATCGGGTTGTCTGAAGTCATATACGCGATATTGCCGTAACCGACCGTGTTACCATCAATTACGTTGTCATGGCTGAAATTAGTGCAATACGAGTAGTAATAAGTACCACCTATCTTGGCAATCCCGGAGTCCTCAAACATGGCAGGTGCGTCTATGACCTGAGCCTCACCTTCGGTATGCAGCATGTCATCGGACAGTTTAATAACGCGAGCCGTGTTCGGATGTTCTTCCTCGCCTGTCGGAACACCACCTCCGTAATACAGGTAGCCCTGCCCGTCATCATCCACGAACACCGCGGGATCAAACAGCCAGACCACACCAGCGGATTCAGGAGTACCGCCCTTAATCAACAGCTCACCGGTTTCGTCCTTCCACGGACCAACAGGAGAATCCGAGGTCAGCACACCGATACCGCTGCCGCCATTGGCGAAATACAGGAAGAACTTCTCTTTACCGTTGATGGTCTTATGAGCGACGGCAGGAGCCCAGGAATTGCTGGCCCAGGTGGCCACCCCCTGTTCTCCAGCCACACGAATGTAACCCTCATTACGCCAATTGACCATGTCATCACTGGACAGAACATTGATGGTCTTTACTTGAGCGAACGAATTGTCCTTGATCTGCCCAGTACTGTCATATTCATAGTCATAATTCAACGAGCCATCAGCATTCACAGAAGTGCCATCACCCGTAGTGTAGATATATACGCGTCCGTTGTATTCCATAGCCCACGGATCGGCGCCATACCAATAATCGATAATCGGGTTTGAATAGTCGCCGAAAGCCTTGGCTGCCGTTGCCGTACCCGTAGTCGGCGGCACGAATGAGGAACCAGAATCCGAACCGGTTACGGAAATGTCGTCGACAATGAAGTCGGCATTGCTCGTGCCATACTTGTTTTCAATCACCAGCGAGGGACTGGTGAAATCACCACTACCACCTAACGTTCCAGTACCTGAAATTTGTGTCCACTCACCCGCTTTCGCCGTTCCGGTCGCAATCTGGTCACATCCGGAACCATTACCCGAACAAACAGTGATATTGAATTCACCGTCTTCCGTGGCCTTGACCCACATACTTCCGGTATATGTCTGTCCTTTTTCCACCTTGCCATCAAGAGACTGGATTGCACCAGCATCAGAGGATGTACGATCAGTAACGCTCAAGGCGCCACTGCCACCATGCACATCATCCGCAGTGACGGCAATGGACGATGCGGAGCTATTCCACACCGTTCCAGACTTCCAACCATTAAGATCGTCTTCGAATCCGCCGTTGACGACCAATTCGACGGGTTCATCGGCCGACGCCGCAGTCACTCCGATAGTCGCTGGAAATACAGCCCCCATGCAACACAGCACGGATGCAGCCGCAGCAGCAACCACACGACCGGTTTTCCTTGTTTGCAATATGTGAATGTTATAAACCATTCAGTTCCCTTTCCTGAATGATGGAGGGCGACTCCCCCCCCATCATTTTTTCTTCGCCGCACAATCGAATCCCACGTTGGTTACGACCACATCGCGGCTCATTGCAAAGCCATGCCAGAGGAACGTCCCTCAAGGGCAGCCATGCAACAGCCATTGTATAAATGAGCGCATTTCACTCGCGATCGTCCTTGATAACAAATTGATAACGATATGCACAATGAAAATAAGTTCACATAAACGCAACGCAACACATCAAATATGACAGTTTCATATGCCAATTACACACTTTGCATAACATATTTCAACAAAGAATGGAGACGTACAAGCGAACTCATCTGATGCCACCACTCATCGCCTATAAAGCTGGCGTGTCGCGCCACAATAACATCACAGCCGATAAAACGACACCCCGAAGTTGAGACTCATTCAACAATGCGGCCAGCTTAGACACACAACCAACGCTTCGCTTCATAGCACCGAACATTGATTCCAGCACAGTCACGACCATCTTCTTTGAAGGCAATCGTGTTTACGCGACGCCCATGCTAGGACGGTATTGTACCGTGAGTGCGCCATACATGTGCGCATATGAGAAAAGGCGAAAGCCGTTGCGACTTCCGCCTTTGTAGTGGAGCGGATGACGGGAATCGAACCCGCGTAATCAGTTTGGAAGACTGAGGCTCTACCATTGAGCTACATCCGCGTTAAGCGTCGCTTTTGGCGACTTGAGTTATTATACATATTTCTTCGGGGATGGCAAACGCGTGTGGCTGCAGCAGGACCAGCCAATCTAGTTGATGGATTGTGGCTTTGCCGAGGACTCCCCTCAGCCGCCTACGGCGACAGCTCCCTTCAAAGAGGGGAGCTGGAAACCGTCGAAATCACAAATGGATGAGCTGGGACTCGTATGGTTGGAGGTCGGCGCCTATCGCATTCAGAATCACGAACCAGCAGTTTTCGGGCAGCGAGTCGAGCTTGTCGATCTGGTTCTTGAGCAGGCGCACGTCGCGGCTGGTGAGCGCGCCCCACAGGTTAACCATGATGGAGACGTTGTACAGCATGTAGCACTCGGGGGCCTCGGGCGTGCCGAAGTAGGCGGCGAGCTCTTCGTTGGTGCCGAGCTTCGGGTCCACGGTGTCGAAGTCCCGGACCGCATAGCCACCGTCGTTGTTCGGGTGCGGCATGTCAAGCAACGACATCAAGTGCAGGTAAGTGAGCTTCTGCTCCTTCAAATACGGAATCTTGTCGGCAAGTTTCTTGAGGTCGCCGGCGAACAGGTCGGTGTACATGGTCATGCCGAACATATCGCCGCGCTTATACCAGTCCGGGTCCTGCCTGTGCCGACTGGTTGCTTTGAGCCACCGGAAACTCCTTTGTCTCTATCCGTTGCCTACATCAATCGTTTGACGTATTGTACTACAATGAATCAAACCGGTTCGATAATCACAACCCAAGACTCGCCGAGCCACCGGCGCTATTCCACAGAAATCGTCACCACCGCGGAGGCAATCGAACCATCGTGGCTCAGGGAAATATGGATATGCGGCATCGACCCCGCACCGATAGTCGAGCGCTGCGCCGAACGCGCATTCCGCCGCTCCTGCATCACTGTATAAGGCCCGTTATCGGAAGCAGGGGAATAAGCAGAGGAATAGCGAGCGCCGGCAGCCGAATTCGCGTAATCAGTTTGGAAGACTGACACCGCCCCCTTACCCAGAGACACATGCGG
>ERZ1031278.67-NODE-67-length-30587-cov-35.446744_pt1 | contig 30587 bp, 24 predicted proteins | sample MGYA00518738_ERZ1031278 | MGnify/ENA primary metagenome ERZ1031278 (study PRJEB33719, sample SAMN04261329) | wastewater metagenome | biome: periurban shantytown; feature: human; material: feces | host: Homo sapiens | place: Peru: Lima | collected 2012-07-26 ...
ATTCACTGCGCCGTCCCCGTTGAAGTCCGCAGCGGCGATCTGTTCGGGCGTAAGGCTCTCGGTTGAAACTCCGAGAACATACCGCATGGCAACAAGGGCATCAACAGCGTTGACCGCGCCGTCTCCGTTGGCATCGCCGGAGTTGGGAATCGGGCCGTACTTTGCGAGAACGGCCGTATTTGCCGTAACGCATGAGAAGTCACCCTCCCAACCGACAAAGATAAAGTTTTCCCTCTCCGGATCGGGCGGAGGAGTCGCTGCTTCGCCGTATTTTGCGGTTTTAATTGCAATTGTCCTTCCGTCCCAATCGACAAAGGTTACAAAGAAGCTTGCATTCGGATTGGGGGTCGGAGTGGGCACAGGTTCTCCCGTCGGCGTAGGCTCTCCCGTGGGTATGGGAGTCGTGGGATCCGTTACGACACCGCCGCCTCCTCCGCCGCCGATGCTGCCGGAACCGCCGCCGGAACCGCCCGAACCGCCTCCGCCTATGCTGCCCGTGGCGGAATTTCCTGTCACGTCATAATGCGGAACCTGTTCTGTCGTGCCGTCGCTGTTGTTCTTCGACAGGTCGTTGACCGTCATATCCATATTCTTTTCACCGGCTTCGGCGTCTTCGGGAATCCTGACCTTCATCTTCATGATTTGGCCGTTTCCGCTGAACGCCATTCCGCCGGACTCCGCTTTTGCGTCTATCGTGCCCGTGCTTGAGTCCGGGTTGCCCGAACCGCCCTCGCCGGGGCCGCTGCCGGGTCCGAACTGCTCAAGGTCAAATTCTCCGCCGTTTTCAACAATTTCCTGAATCACCTGACCCGGCGTTATCTCAAGAACTTCTATGTCGTTTGCATCGTACTCAAGTGCCATGTCGAAACTGTTTGCTTCATAGTCGCCCTCGATAACGACTTCCGTTTCGATTTCCTCACCGGGACTGCCCGCTATTTCACCGAGAAGAACACATACGCCTGCGTCCTGCGTTGTTCCTTTCTCAATCTTGGTTATCGTCAAATCAACCGCATGGCAATAACTCTTGCGATAGATTCTGAATTCGTACAAATAGCCCGCCGCAAACTCGAAATCGTCATAGCATCCTGATATATTTCCATAGTTCGAAGCGATAAATCTGCTATGCGAATAGGTAATCAGTGACAAGATGCACCAATCATATGTTCCTGCCGGTATGCGAACCGACTTCGTTTCACCTGATACAGACTCAACATAGTTATATTGGGAATCCGATGCATTTACAGGTGCTTCTGCGTATCGTGGGATCGAATACTCGATTGATGAGTATAATTCTGAAGCTGATGAACACAATTCGCCTCCGTTCATGCTGAAGGCAAAGCCCTGGCCATATCCGCACGAATTCGCATCTGCATCGAATACCATGTGCCAACCAACGCATGTTGCCATCCACCCACTCTCTTCAGTCTCGTCAGCTCCATTGGGATTCTGATACAGTCCGCCGCTCTCATCTGTCAACCTGACAACTGCGGTTTGAACGCCGGGGTCTGAATAAAGTGCCCGAATCATAATATCCGAGGTTATCATTTTATCTGTATCAAAAAAGTCCCATGCCCCGAAAACAAGACCGTCATGCTCAGGCGGAGTCGGAAAGCTCTCCATATCTATATAGTTTCCGCCCTGCACCGTCCGCTCTTCAAAAATCTCCCCCGTCGAATCGTCAACAAATGTGATTTTGAAATCCGGAGCCGATGGTATCTCAATTTCAGGTTCACTGTCTCGCACGTAAATGCAGTAAATAGTTGCGGACCCGAAAGGCCTGTTGTGAATATATTCACCTGTTTCCGGCTTAAAGTTCCCCCATCCGTTAAGACCATCGTAGTGAACGATTGTCCCATGTTCATTATCAAAAGCCATATACCCGCAGGGGAGAATATTAGAATCGAAGAAACCCGCATATGACTTCATTCCCGTGCCGCCGATTATTGTGCAGATTCCGGTTGTTAGGTCAATGCTTTGCAGATAGGGCTCTGAATATGACTTATTAACGCCATAGGCATTTCCGTTTTTATCAATGCAGAACTCGTTTAGAAAAACTGGATTGCCATCTGCATCGAACGCCTGTATCGGAGCTATTTCTGTTAAAGTACCGAGCGGCAATGAAACTTCGTAAAGTGAATTATTGGTTCCCGGCTCATCATTAACCGCAAGAGCGTACAGCTTACCATTTGCATAATTATATGCCATTGCGGTTACAATCCTGTCCATCATCGCACCTGTATACAGCGTTTCAAGTGTCTCGGCATCTTTAACAGCAAACCGATTGCTGCCGCTTCTGTTTTCAAAGCAAAAGAGTTTACCCCCTGCATAGGTGGCTGCTGTTATGGAATAGGTGCTATCCTCTTTCCTGATGGTCGTATACTCAAAAACGTTATCATCGAACAAATCAATCCATTTACCTGCCCAGTAAGCACGAATATTTGCAACAGGCATAATCTCCGGAACGCGAACCGTGAATTCGGCTTGAGAGTGTCCGTCGCTCGAATTCACCGAAAAAACGGTGCTGCCTGTACTTACCCCGTAAGCATAGCAATATTCGCCGTGAGCACCATCCGGAACATATATACTGTCATCACCAAGAATGTCGGTTCCCGGGTAAGCGATCGTCTCATCGGCTGATGTAATGTATACCTGTTTATCGAAGGCATCCTCGGGATAGACATAAATTTCATATTCTATCATTCGCTTTCCGTAAACGACAACCTCTTGCCCAACGAGTTCAATACGTTCGGTATATACAGGTTCGGTATTTCCGCGTGTTACTGTCAATTCCACCTTGGAGACACGAGTTGAAACATCGGTTGGATTATAGTGTGTTACATTAAACTCGTACGTGAATCCGGCTTCAAAAGTATAGTTATCGTAGCAGGCAGGAATATCTCCGGCATCGCTCATGAACAGATAGTCAACGCCCTCGTCAGCCTTCGTCGGAGCGATAAAGCACCAGTCATATGTACCAGCCGGAATGTTGATAAGCTGTTTTTTGCAATACATTGATGAATACGGTGAAAACTCCGCACTTGCGCCCTCCGGCAGCCTATATTCAAAGTTATCGTAGAATGTCTCGGGTTCTTCAATAACCGTCAGCGGCCATGTCCTCTGCTCCGGAATAATATCTCCGTATGTATCGGCATCTGCATCAATGAGCATCTGGCACCCGCGCGTAACCCAATCAGCATACGAACGGCTGCCTACTTCATAGCAGTTATTTACGATTATCGTTGCAGGAGCTTCCACCTCATGGTAGTAAGCTGTAACCGTGGTATCGTAGAGAAGATACTCGCCGTCATAGTTCTCATCGTATTCCCAGCAGGTAAAAGCGTAACCCTCATGTTCTGGCGGGGTGAGAAAGGTTGCTTCATCGAGTGTTGTGCCGACCTCGTATTGAGCCGTGCCGATCACGGAACCATCCATGCTGTCAACAAAAGTTACGGTAAACTTTGTTTTTTCTCTCGGAGGGAGTTCAATATCGTTTTTAATGTATATGTCATCAACTCCGGCAGGTGCGACGGTAACGTAACCGCAGGACCTCGCCGTAAGGTCATCCACATTTATTTCGTATAAATTATGATTGATATTGTACTGTGAATTGGTTCTGGATTCATAGAGTACGTAGAACAAGCCCGTCCGAAAATCGCAGACAGCCTTCCAAGGCACCTTACTGTATCCATCTGGTGCCTGAAAGTAGAACAGCCTCTTAACTTCACCGGTAGTCTTATCAATTTCATTGATTGTATGAGCCAGAAAGCCGTAAATTTTTCCGTCAAGTGATACAGCAATTTCTGTTACATTCTCTGACAGCTCCGCGATCATTGTCAAGTCGCCCGTATCAATATCCACACTATATAATGCGTATTTACTGCTCGATTGGCTTACGTAGGCAATTGCATACAGCGTATTGGTTGAATAATCATATGCCATGGATTGGGGGTGCAGCAGATTGGTTCTGCCCCAATAGTCAACAGTCTGTGTTGCCTCATCGATAACAATATACCTGAATTCGCGATACCCACTTGTCATGTAGCCGTAAATTTTTCCACCGACATAAGCGCATGACACTACATTGCAGTCTTTTACTTCTTCGGATGACAGTTCGGCTGCCACTTCCGCTCTCTCGGGCAGGCCGCTTGAAAATTTGTATAAAACAGTATGCCACTTGCTCTGTTCTCGTGAGTAAACACCATCATAAGCAAAAAGTTCGGCAGACCCCACTTCGGATTCTATGACAGTAACCTCGCAGGTATCGACCAAACCGCCGTCAACCGTTGCTGCCGTTATGGTTGCGGTGCCCGTCTTCATTCCTACCACATTGCCGTCTTCGAGTACAACGGCAACGTTTTCGTCCGATGAAGAGAATGCAACGCTCTTGTTGAACGCTTCGGCGGGAAGCACCTCGCAGGCCAATTGCGTGCGGCAATTGACGCCGACTTCGGCGGTATCCTGTAAAACAATTTCCGAGGGATGAACCGGCTCGCCGACGTATACATTGTCAAGCTTTGCACAGCCCGATGTTGCATTTGTAGATAGCTGAAAAACCCATTTGAGCGTATGCTTGCCGGCGGTAAGAGCGTATTCCTTATGTGTCCAGTCCTTATAACCGGCGTAACCAAAGCCCCTGCCGCTCTCCAGGGGACGGTCATCAATGCTGAAAAGCAGACCGCCGCTTACATAAGTAGAGTCCAACACGTCGCAAATAAAATCAAATGCAACAATTTCTCCTTCGTTTGCGGTTATTTCAGCAGTGATTACAGCCTTTTTTTGGTACAATCCCGTTTCCGGTGAAGCAATGTGGTCATCTTCCACTCTCCAAATATAGTTGCCGTTTTCGGAATCGATATAGTCGCCGGAATTGGTGAATTCGATATTTCCGCCTTCGACATTCAACGCTTCGTTGAGCGTCATGGCTGACGGCGGATTTTCTCCATCCTCCGCTTTTGCGGAAAATGTCGGAACCGATACAACGGACAGCACCATCAGCAGTGCCAAGGTCAAGGAACATACTTGTTTCAGAAATGTTTTCATATTTTTCCTCCGGAATCTATTTGCAGCCATGAAAAACGGCGCATTAACAATCAAAATACGAGTTTCGAACTTTTGCTGTTCTTTTTTGTTGGCGGTCGTGTTTATTTCCTTTGCTGCCCCGATTCTTCGGTTGCTGAATATCGGCTTGAATCTGTCGTTGTCTGCAATCATTTAATTTGCGTCAGTGATAAACTTACGAGCGGTACTGTATTGCCGCGGCTTGTGTCAAGCTCACACTGACATCATTTTGAGGTTCGGAAGGATGCTGCACATAGCTGCCGTATGTATGATAATTATACATTCACTTTAGTTGAAAACCATATGCGGAGAACGCCGCCGTGAGCGGATTTTGCGTCAAATACGACTGTAGTCAACAGAAAAATCGTTCTTCGTACGTCATTATTGTACACAATTGTGACAATGTTTGTCAACACCGCAAATGCATAAATTTTCATCAAACAAAAAATATATTTCATGTATCGGCACAGTTTTAATGAATCTTGGACTCGCTTATCTTAAACACCTGCAAAAAAGATATTGCACAGGTACGACGCGCAATATTATATACTGCGACCCGGAGCTTATGTTACGCATCCGCGAATACATTGAAAGCTGCTTTGAGCGTTGTTCCTCTCCCCAACCGTTCTGGAGGTTGACGGAGCAATGGGGATAGCGGTTTCCTCCGTACGCCGACACCTCCGGGCTGACGGTTGCCGGTCACATCGGGACGTGGCACACCATTGACCAGCATGAAGTCGGCGGTCACAGCTTTTACCTGATGGAACATGACACCTACGGCGATGAAGCTGCCTGCATCATTGTCGATGAGCGCGGCAAGCTCGTCCTTGATGATGTCTACAACGGCTTTGACGATGACACGCTCCGCCTTCTCGACCTTGAGGTCAAGGAAGTGCCGGAAATGCCCGATCCCGCGCTCTCCGTTCAGGATATGAAGGACTACGGCTACGCATGGGCTGGCGTTCTTCCCGCCGGTCAGGACGCGGCTGAAAAGGCGATGAAGAATGGCTGCGAGGTTTACCGTCTCTATTCCGATAACACCGAGGGCTTGTGCGTAGATGCCAAGGAGATTGCCGATCATGCGGCAAAGGGCGGAATGCTCGGTATCAGCAAGGAAAGATGGATGGCGGCACTTGAGAAGGAAAACTATCTCAAGGCGGCAGAGATGTCGATGGAGGATGACTACGGCATGATTGATGGGATCATCAACAACGGTCCGAAGGAGGACAAGACCGCAGAGGTCAAAGCCCCCGAAAGGGGCGAAAAGTCCTCCATCATGGACAGGCTCAAGTCTGCAAAGGCTGAAAAGCAGAAGGAATGCTGCCCTCCAAAAAAGCACAAAGGAGAGATTGAGTTGTGAGCAGAAGTCAGAAATGGCGGCAGGAGTGGTCGTTCTTCATCGGGGACAGCGGACGCCGGAAGTATAACCGCTTCTGCGTCCGCTGCGTCCATGACTGCAAGCAGAGCTTTCGGGTGAATCTCATCTCCTGTCCGGGCTTTTCCCGGAAGGCGTCGCAAAGTGGACAATTAGAGGTCGAAAAAAACCATGATTGCAAGCCTCAGAGCGACGAAAACTGACCGCCCTGTGTGATTATATTCCCCGTACAGTTCCAGCAATAGAGAGAGAATAAGTGTCGATTTCGGCACTTATTCAGATACCCCCAAAACGAACCAAGAGCCTCTGTCGATGCCCGTTTTGGGTGTCGGCAGAGGCTCTTTTTTGTTATTATCAGCTCTTGTCCTGCAAGATTTTCAGGTATTTGTCCAGTCTTGCGTTGACATATCCCGCAAAGAGATTTTCCATTGCTGAGAGACTGCGTTTGACATGATATTCGTCAAAGGCATTGTAGTAGGCGATTCTGTCTGCAAACTTAATGTCAATCGGTGGGTATCCGGCTTTCATCAGTTCCAGATTCACAAGAAGTCTGCCTGTTCTGCCGTTGCCGTCGATAAATGGGTGGATGCCCTCAAACTCAATATGAAACCGCGCCAGCTTCGTGATGATGTGTTCATCGCTTTTCGCATAGTCACGCAAAAGCTGCTCCATCTTCGGCTCAATCAGATATGGCTGCACCGGCTCGTGTTGCGCTCCCATGATACGCACGGGAACACGGCGGTATACGCCCCGGTCATCCTTTTTATCGGCAAGCACGAGATAGTGTATCTGCTTGATTACCCGTTCGCTGAGTGGAACATTGTCACGCACAAGCTCACGGACATAATCAAAGGCTTCCTTATGACCGACTGCCTCCATGTGATCCTTGAGCGGCTTTTGGTCAATCGTCAAGCCCCGAAGAACAAGGTCGGTTTCACGCAAGGTCAGCGTGTTGCCTTCAATAGCATTGGAGTTGTAGGTATATTCAACGGTGAACTCTTCATTCAGGCGTTCCAATTCGCCTTCTGTCAAAGGTCTTCTGCCATCAAGCTCTTTCTTCTTGCGGTCGATCTGTGCAAGGAGGCTTTCCTTTGACTTATACCTTCCGTCTGCCGGTTTCTCCGCATCAATCGGAATCTTCCAGCCGCGCCTTTCCTGATATGCTCCCGGTATTTTACCTTCGGAACACAGTACTCGGATTCTTCTATCGGAAATGCCCCACTTTTCCGAGGCTTGTTTTACAGTCATAAACATGGTCTTATCCCTCCTGACTGTATCTATTTTACCACATTATCGGAATAATATCAACGCTATCGGAATAACATTCCGTGAATTATCGGAACAATATGATGCTCCGCTCATCGGTACAATGCTCTTTATCGGAACAACGGGAGTGGGGATTCACGGAACGATAAATCGTACATGCTGCTGCAATTCGAATATCGGAAAAGTATCGATGACAAGCATTTACAGGACTGCAAATCTGCACAAGAGCAAATGTTGCTTCAAAAAATCGGCGTTCAATTCAAACATGGTAATAATCGTGATTCTCTTTTCGATTTTTAGAAAGCAATTTCCGATTTCGTGATTATCCGATTCATTGTCTTTGAATCGTTTTGCAAATTCTTCCGGGGCGCACTCATAGTTGTCAAAGTCAAAGGACAGTCCATCGTCGATTTTCAGGAAGTTTTCGGACTCATCCATCATCAGGGTTATAGCGTAGTCTCCCATGCCTGACGGCAATTTAAGCTTGTAAAAAACGCAGCATCGTCCGAGATATTCTGTTTCAACTTATTCAACAGAATATCTCTCTTTTCTCGAAGTTCTGCATTGTCGGAGTGCGACAATTTGATTTTGTCATGAAATTCTATGAATTCGCTCTATAAATTAACTATACTTACCTACTCATCACAACTTCATACAATTATCCTTATCAAAGCTTCTGCGATTCTTCCTGCCTCAGCCTCGGTATTATTCTTTCCCAGCGATATTCGTACTGTCCCTTTAGAATGTTCCTCATCCAGCATGATAGCCTGCAAAACATGAGAAATTTCCGTATTTACGCTATCGCAGGCGGAGCCTGTTGAAATGCTGATGCCCATAAGATCCATACGATGAAGGATTGTTTCGCCGTCTTTGCCGGGAAAGGAAAGACTAACCAGACCGGGCAACCTGTTTTCCCCTCCATTGCGCCGGTAGGCAATTTCTGACTCGTCCAGCATAGAAATCAGTAAATGCTCCAACTTTGAAATGTATTGCAGGTTCTGTTCCAGAGCATCGCAATTCGCCTTCAATGCTGCCGCCATTCCAATAATAGAGGCTATATTTTCCGTCCCTGCGCGATGAGCGTTCTCCTGTGCACCGCCGTCTGCATAAGGAGGCAGTTCTACACCCTTGCGGATATAGAGAAAGCCAACGCCCTTGGGACCGTTGAATTTATGTGCGGAGGCGGACAGAAAATCCACGCCCAACTCGTGAACATCGATTTTTACATGTCCAACCGCTTGCACCGCATCCGTGTGAAAAAGAGCACCGTGCGTATGTGCGACCTTGCAAAGTTCTCGGATTGGCTGAATAGTACCTATCTCGTTATTAGCAAACATTACAGACACGATCCGTGTGCTGTCGGTTATGTATTTTTCTAATATCTCCGGCGTAATATAGCCATCCGCAGTCGGCCACATATATGCTACCGGATATCCGAGCCGCTCTATCGCTGTGCAGGAGTGAAGAATGGCATGATGCTCAAATGCGGAAGTAATCATAGCCCGCTTGTCCAGATCTAAAAACGCCGAACTTTTGATGACCCAGTTGTCACTCTCGGTACCACCGGAGGTGAAATATATCTCCTCCGGCAGTGCACCGATACATTCTGCAATTGTGGTTCTTGCCTCTGCAAGGGCTTTCTTGGGCTTTCGCGCGAAGGCGTATGGCTGTGAAGCGTTGCCGTATTCTTCAAAAAGCCAGGGAGTCATCGCCTCAAACGCAACAGTATCCAGTTTTGTTGTTGCCGCATTATCGGCATAGATATGACATTTCATCAGTAAATACCTCACTTGAACAGAGTGCAACCCTCGTTTTTGAATTCCTCAATCTTGGCAAGTAGCTCGTCCTCAGTAACTTCAAGGTACTCGGCCAAACAGGGCAAACAGTAAAAGGAAGTCGCCTTCTTATCAATAATCTTCTTCGTGAGCCCAACTTCGTCCTTAGAAAGCGGTGTTTTCCCGCAAACATAACATTTCTTTGCTTCCATATCATTCAGTGTCTATACCGTAAATCTTAAACTGCGGTAAATCCTTTCCAGCATACTCCACGTCCAGCAAACCAAGCTGATACTTAATCGTATCTCTCATTCTGCGGGCGCGGTCGAAACAGTATCTCTTGAATTCTCTCGGTGTAATATCATCTGCATGTCGAACATTCGGGAACAGTAGTTTCAGATAAGCCGTTGCAATACGTTTTACAGCTTCGGTATCACGTGTATCAGCACCTTCTGGAACAATGATGTACTCATCCACAATGCTTCTATATGTCATATCGCTGCGAAGCTCATGCATGATAGAGCAGAAGTACTCTGAATTTAATGCCCAGCCGTTCACTTTCAAATCGTCTTTCATGCGAGGGATATTCCAACCCTTGATAAATCCATGGAATCTCTCGATAAGCGCTGACTCATGAAACACTACCGGAAGCTCTGTGAACATATTCTCATAGCCGTCAGCATCCATAATTTCCTTGCGGATGTTGCCGCACAGAACCATGCCGGCATCTGCTGTTCCTTTATAATCGCCAACCGTGAAATTGCCCTGTTCAAGGTAGCCTTTGAGAGCTGCACGCATCTCATCTGTATCTGTGAACGAAATCGTCTGCACTTCATCCAGAGTGACAAAATCACTGCCCGCAATTAAGCCCTCCCGGCGTTTTGTCTGGTCATAGAACATCTTAGCGCGACTCATAACTCCTCCGCTGGATAGCCATCCATAGCGGCTGACATTTCCGAACAGATAAGACTTGCCCGTTCCCTTTGGCGCAAGCTCTATCAGATTTAGGCGTTTTTCCACGAATGGGAGCAGCCTGGTAATCATTGTGAGCTTTTCCTCTTCTGTAGCATATCCGGCAGCATTATAGTCAACAGCTCCAAGAATCACATCAATCCATTCATCGGTGGTAAACTCATTGCGAGCATCTTTATAGTCCTCAAGGTCAATATCATACGGACAGAAGTTTTTGAATGAAACAAGCTTAATTTTTCCGTCCTTCGAGTTTTTAGCCTTGGAGGTTTTCCTCTCATACTCAAAAGTAAAGTCAAAGTCATCCGGAGAGCGGTATCCAAGCTCTACCATACCCCAGATGTCTCTTCCCTTCACAAGATCTTCCTTGCATGAATCCCAAACATCGCTTTCGATGATCGTTTCCTTAAAACCGAGTGCGAAATCCAGGAGGGAAAAGGATACTTCGCCGGTTCTAATATCAATATTGACAGATACCTTAGCAAGAAATTTGACTTTCTTACTTTCAATAACAATATCGTTTTTAATAGCATTCCAGTCGTCTTTGCGCGGAATGAACTTTATCACAAATCTGGCGAGATCATCCTTGTCAAATTCACCCTCATCGTCTTCAAACTTTTTAAGCAGCCAATCGCGCATGAAAGCAGGGAGACTCCAGGTGGAAAAGAAGTTTGTTTTCTTCAAATCTTTGTAGACGACCATCTCGTCAAAATTATCTCTTAGCTTTTCAGAAAGCTCCATAGTGTCCCTCCTTAAAAATCTTCGCCGAAGTCAAAGTCGTCTTTGACCGTTGCAGTCTTGCCTTTCACCTTGAAAGAAATACTGCCTATTAAATCTGATCCGTCAAAAACATCGGCTGAGTATGGCTTCTGCTTTGCACGTTTTATTTCTTTTAAAGCAAAAGTATAATGGATGCCATCATCAGAGATGCCTTTGTACTGCTTATCTTCAACGACGAGAGATATATTCTCCTGCGAATCAACATCCGAGATATACAAGTTTAAGGTAACACCCTCACGTCTATCTGCAGTAATACCCTCCGGGTGAATAACCTTAATCTGAACACCGGCTTGCTTCTTTAGTGTCAGCGTAATCACCGGCACAACAATTTCTTCAAGACTGGCTCCGCCATGTACTTCCACGTTGGCAGGACGGCTTCCACGAAATCTTCCGTAATCCGATAATATGATGAAACCGTTTTCTTCCACCTTATACGGAACATCGCAATCGTCGAACGACTTGCAACAACGCCCGGAGTGCTCGCCCTTGGTGTCAGTTTCATAAGGCACTTCCTGCTTTCTGATGACGGCTAATCTGGACGCGCCATGATCGCTTGCAATAACAAAGGACTTATAGTGATGCATTCCCAGTTCCATCGCGGCTGTATTCATATCTTGTTCGCCGTTATCGTTATTTGCGTATGTTTTTTCTTTCTGCTGCGGTAGTTTTTCAGATGGGAGGTTCGCCTTCTCCTTTCATCATGACAGGTGGCACCTGTCAGTAAATAAGTATAGTTCCCTCTTGGCGGAGGGAACTGTTTTTCATCCTTGCCTAAGTGTATAGAGCAAGCTGCTTTTACCGCCATGCTTTCGGTATCGCTGCTCAGTTTCCAGCAGTCCGGCTTTACGCAGATCCTGTAGAGCTCTGCGCACGGTTGACTGCGACAGCTTAAGCTCTCGTGCGATTGTAGGGATCGCAGGCCAGCATATGCCATCCTTTTTTGCTCTGTCTGCAAGATAGCTATAGACGGATTTCGCACGATGAGGAAGATCCATTCTATACAGTAAATCAAGTCTGCCCATCAGACACCGCCTTCACAGGTTCTGGCTCTGTCTCTACGTTTAATTGCTTCTGTGATGACTGGGAGCCGCCTTTCTTGCCGTCCTTTTCGGTTTGATCGGGAAGAGGCTTCGGCTGTCTGCTTCTGCTCCGATTGCCTTTGGGCGGCTGATGATTCTTTGCCTCTGTCTGCTTGGGTGCTGCCATCTCGCCGCTTTCACCGGCAACGTCGCCTTCGAGCAGGGCTTCATGGTGGTACTTCCTTACGATACCGTCCATCAGCTCCGCTTTGTTGGCATACTGCACCTTTCGGTTTCCGTTCTCAGCAACGGTATAGGGATGGTCTTTGTCAAACTCTATGCCCCATTTGAAGAACAGCTTTGCTGCGGCTAAGACCCATTTCTCTTCGTGACGCCAACGAGTATGTCCGGCAGCATCACCGGCATCACAAGCCGGTTGCCGGTCACAAGTTTTCCATCGGCTGTGAAGCAGACGGTGAGCTGGTCGGCGTAATCATCGCCGGGCGTCCTGTCAGCCGGTATCTGGATGACGGCTTCACATTGGAGGTTACAAGGCTATGCACCAACGGGGCGAAGAACGCTTGCAGCTTTCTCTACGGCGCGGCGGCAAGAGCTGCTGCGGCTATGGGCTATAAGCGCATCATCACCTACACGCTGGAAAGTGAAAACGGTGCAAGCCTTCGTGCTTCCGGCTGGATCTGTCAAGGCAAAGCGGGTGGGCTTCGCTGGACGGGCAAGCGTCAGCCGAAGGAGGAACAGTATCCCGCACAAATGAAGCTGCGCTACGAAAAGCAGCTTAGAAAGGAGGAAACAGTCAATGGCATTTGTTCCGGTCCCGAAGGATCTTAACCGCGTTAAAACGAAGGTCATGTTCAATTTGACCAAGCGGCAGCTCATTTGCTTTTCCATCGCTGCGGCAGTCGGCGTTCCGATCTTCTTTCTGGCGAAGGCGCATCTCGACTTGTCCACGGCGGCAATGCTGATGGTGGTCATCATGCTCCCGTTTATCTTCTTCGCGCTTTACGAGAAGGACGGTCAGCCCGCCGAAAAGTATCTGTACCACATCGTACAGTCCATGTTCATCCGGGACAAGGTGCGTCCCTACCGCACAAACAATCTCTACGCTGAGATTCAGCAGAAAATCATAGAACAGGAGGAATTGCAGCTTGAACAACAGCACAGCAAAGGCTAAGCCTAAGATGACCGTCAAAAACGGTGTCGTTTACGGCGATGCCCTTTCCGCTCAGGAAAAGATGCGGATCATCATGCAGAAGAAAAAGGACAGAAAGGCAAAGAAGGTTCGCAAGTCCGCCCAGCAGACCATCCCCTATGTGGAGATGTGCCGTGACGGTATCTGCAAGGTGAACAGCCGCCTCTACACGAAGTCCATCGCCTTTGAGGACATCAACTACCAGCTTGCGCAGAACGAGGACAAAACTGCCATCTTTGAGAACTGGTGCGACTTTCTGAACTACTTTGATAGCTCGATTTTCGTCCAGCTCTCCTTCATCAATCAGAAGGCAAGCCTCAATGAGTTTCGCAAGCGCATCAACATTCCGGCACAGGAGGACGCCTTCAACGACATCCGCTCCGAGTACTCCGGTATGCTGCAAAACCATGCTCACAGCATGAAATATTGATTTCATGCAGGCAACAACGGACTGGTCAAGAAAAAGTACATCACCTTCGGCATTGAGGCGGACTCCCTCCGCACCGCAAAGCCGAAGCTCGAACGCATTGAAACCGACATTCTCAACAACTTCAAAACTCTCGGCGTGAAAACCGAGCCGCTGTCCGGCTACGAACGGCTGAAAGTGCTTCATGATGTGTTCAATATGGACAGCAATGAGCCGTTCCGCTTTTCCTTCGATATGGTTGCCCGGACAGGGCTTTCCAGCAAGGACTTCATCGCGCCCACTTCCTTTGACTTCCGTGAAGGCAAGTGCTTCAAGATGGGCAGAACCATCGGTGCGGTGAGCTTCCTGCAAATCCTCGCACCGGAACTCAATGACCGTATGCTTGCCGACTTCCTTGAGATGGACAGCAACATTACGGTCAATTTTCATATCCGGACGATTGACCAGGCGAAGGCAATCAAGAGCATCAAAATGAAAATCACCGACCTCGACAAGATGAAGATCGAGGAGCAGAAAAAAGCCGTCCGCTCCGGCTATGATATGGACATCATCCCGTCCGATCTTGCCACCTTCGGCGGTGAGGCGAAGCGTCTGTTGCAGGATCTCCAGACCCGCAACGAGAGACTGTTCCTTGTGACCATCCTCATCATGAATACGGCAACCAATCGCCAGAAGCTCGAAAATGCGGTGTTCCAAACCGCCGCCATTGCCCAGAAGTATAACTGTGCGCTCAAGCGTCTTGACTTTCAGCAGGAGGAGGGGCTGATGTCCTCTCTGCCTATCGGCGTCAATCAGGTGGAGATCGAACGCGGACTGACCACTTCCAGCACGGCGGTTTTCGTGCCGTTCACCACACAGGAGCTTTTTCAGGGCGGCGAAGCTCTCTACTACGGGCTGAATGCGCTGTCCAACAACATGATCATGGTTGACCGCAAGCAGCTCAAGAACCCCAACGGGCTGATCTTGGGTACACCCGGTTCCGGCAAGTCCTTCTCCGCCAAGCGAGAAATGACGAACGCCTTCCTCATCACGGAGGATGACATCATCGTCTGCGACCCCGAAGCCGAGTATTTCCCCCTTGTGCAGAAGCTCGGCGGTCAGGTCATCCGCATCTCGCCGGTCAGCACGGATTACATCAATCCGCTGGACATCAACACGAACTACTCCGAAGAGGAAAACCCGCTGACGCTGAAATCCGACTTCATCCTCTCCATGTGCGAGCTGATTGTCGGCGGCAAGGACGGCTTGCAGCCGGTTGAGAAGACCATCATTGACCGCAGCGTCCGCATGGTCTATCAGGAGTTTCTTGCAGACCCCAAGCCGGAAAAAATGCCGATCCTCGAAGACCTCTACAACATTCTGAGAAATCAGAAGGAGCCGGAGGCACAGCGCATCGCAACTGCCCTTGAAATCTATGTTCATGGCTCTCTGAACGTCTTCAATCACAGAACGAATGTGGATGTCAACAACCGCTTTGTCTGCTATGACATCCGCGAACTCGGCAAGCAGCTCAAAAAGCTCGGTATGCTGATTGTGCAGGATCAGGTGTGGAACAGAGTTACCATCAACCGCGCCCAGCACAAGGCAACGCGCTACTACATGGACGAGTTCCATCTGCTCTTGAAGGAAGAACAGACCGCCGCGTACAGCGTGGAAATCTGGAAGCGTTTCAGAAAATGGGGCGGCATTCCGACCGGAATCACGCAGAACGTCAAGGATCTGCTTGCGTCCCGCGAGGTAGAGAATATCTTTGAAAACTCGGATTTTGTCTACCTTCTGAATCAGGCATCCGGTGACCGGCAGATTCTCTCGAAGGCGCTGAACATCTCGCCCAGCCAGCAGAACTACATCACCAATTCCAATGCCGGTGAGGGGCTGATCTTCTACGGCTCGACCATCGTTCCCTTCAAGGACGATTTCCCGAAGGACACCCAGCTTTACCGCATCATGACCACCAAACCCGAAGAAGCTGTACAGAACTGATAGGAGGATTTTTGAATATGAACAACAAGATGATTACCATTCCCTATGCGGACGCTATCGAATACGGAGAGAACACCTCCGCACTGTTTAAGGCTCTGTGGGAGCTGACCGATCTGATCCGACTGGAAAGCGATCTCAAGAAGCATCACCGCGCCTACCTCCATGTGAGGGAGGACATCGACGAAAAGGTCAGGGAGGCGCGTCAGATTATGACCAAGGTATCTGTGGATATGATCGGGTTCTACTTCAAGGTTGATGTTCCCGAAAGCAGCAACAGCGTCGAGAATATCCCTTTCGCTGACGCGGCGGATGATGAAGCCGTATCTATTCCCAAGGACAAGTATGAGCTGATGATCGACGATCTGCTCACGATGTCCGAAATCATTCAGTGCGTCGCAGATATGCGCACGCAGGATGTGAAGGCAATCCGCGAGTTCGGCAAGTTCGTCCCCGCCTTTGCCGCCTTTGAGAAGAACCGCCTGAGCCTCTATCGTGAGGCGGCGAAGGAAGCCGAGGAAATCTTCGACCGTTGGGCAGACGAGATTGACGATCTCGACGAGGACTACGAACCGGACGAGTTCTTCTCCGACTAAAAAACTGCCCACCATGAGCTGATCACGGTGAGCAGTTTTGTTTTGAGAGGATTCAGACAAGCGTGTCATCAAGCAGGAAGTCGATGACGCTGATATTGAGAATGCCGTTATCATCATACCAACGCTTGCGGATGTCATGACGCACGATGATTTTCGGGAAAGAATCGCCGGTCAGCGCAAAAGGCTTATTCTCGGTAATCGCCTTTTCCTCCGTTCCCAGCGCATAGGCGGACTGAATGTAGGTCTTCTTGCCGCCGGAGGTTGCAATGAAGTCAATTTCCCGCGCAACCGGAGTGACGTTTCCTTTGGCATTTTTCTCATTGCCATAGACGATGCCGATGTCAACGGAGCATTCACGAATCATCAGTTCATTGAAAATGATGTTCTCCATAATATGCGTCATTTCCTGCTGACGGAAGCCGATACGGGCATTTCTCAGTCCAATGTCCTCGCAATAGTATTTGTTGGGATAGTCAAAATAGCTCTTTCCCTTGACATCCCAGCGTTTGCATTCGGTGAAGAGGAAGGAATCCGATAAGTGATCCATATAGGCTTTTACTGTGTTCAGGGCAACGACATTCTCACCGCTGCGCTTCTGAACTGTGTTGATGGTAGCTGCAACCTTAGTTGGGTTGGTCAGAGAGCCGATAGACGAACACAGCAGATCAAGAATCGCAGACAGCACATCCTCACGCTTGATCTTTTTCCGCTCTACAATGTCCTTCAGATAGACCTCAGAAAACAGCGATTTCAGATAAGCCATTTTCGCGGCATCCGTGGGACGGGAAAGAATCAACGGCATACCGCCGTAGAAGGCAAAATCGTCAAAAGCGTCCTGCTTATCGCCGCCAACAGCCGAGTAGTATTCGGCAAAGGAAAGCGGATGCACACGGATCTCATCGCTGCGCCCCCGGAACTCGGTCAGTATATCAGAGGACAGCATTTTGGAGTTGCTTCCGGTCACATAAATGTCTAAGTTGGGCAAGGACTTCAAATCGTTGAGCGCGTCGTAGAAGGTAATCTTCTTCCCGTCCGGATTGTAAGGATTCGGAACCTCGTCGGACATCTGAATCTCGTCTACGAAGAGATAGAATTGGTCTGCACTGTGTTCTACGATCTCCCGGACATGAGCCGCAAGCTCCAACGGATTGCGATAGCGAATATCACGGGTCAAGTCCAGTTCAAAGGACAGAATGTGATCTTCGGCAACACCCTCACCGAGAAGGTAACTCTTGAACAGATTGCGAAGCAGATAGGACTTGCCGCATCTGCGGATGCCGGTAATCACCTTCACCTGACCATCCCACATAAAGGAGATGATTTTCTTCAAATAGCGATCTCGTTTTATTTCCATAACCCAACCTCCATTGAAAACTTGCTGGTATTATCATGCTACTTTTCAATGGATATTATACTCCAACGCGAGAGAAAAATCAATGGTTTCGCTGAAAAGTTTACAGATAAACCCGACAACATTTCAACGAAACAAGCAAGGAGGTACACCACCATACAACTTGACATCATTCATACCGGCGATTGCCTTGAAATCCTGAAAACTCTGCCCGATGACAGCGTTCATTGCTGTGTGACATCCCCGCCTTATTATGCGCTCCGTGATTACGGCATGGATGCTCAGATCGGCAGAGAGACAACGCCGAAGGAATACATCTCGCGCCTGACGGAAGTGTTTACCGAAGTCAGGCGCGTTTTGCGTCCGGATGGAACGCTCTGGCTGAACATCTCGGACACCTACGCCGGGAAAGGCAATCAGGGCGAATTCATTGACCCGAAGAACCCCAACGGCAGAAACGGTCAGGCTGTGGCTCTCAACAACAAGGTTGAGGGCTGCAAGCCGAAGGACATGATCGGCATTCCGTGGATGCTGGCTTTTGCCCTCCGCGATACCGGCTGGTATCTGCGCAACGACATCATCTGGATGAAGGATAACCCCATGCCGGAGAGTGTGAAAGACCGGTGCACCCGCTGCTATGAGCATATTTTTCTGTTCTCCAAGTCGAAGAAGTATTTCTTTGACTACAAGGCGATCTCCGAACCGATTGCCCCCGCAACGGCAGAACGCCTCAAGCGCGGCATGAAGGGCGGCAACAAATACGGCAAGCCCGTTCCCGGTCAGCCTCAGCCGCAGTCCATCAACCGCCCCCGTGAGCATGGCGAGATCAAGGACAGTGACATCAATCCGCTCCGCAACAAGCGCGATGTCTGGAAGATCAATACCGTTCCCTTCAAGGGCGGTCACTATGCCGCCTACCCTCCAAAGCTGGTTGAAACCTGCCTTCTCGCCGGTTGTCCCGAAGGCGGCATTGTGCTTGACCCCTTTATGGGAAGCGGCACAACCGGCATGGTTGCCTCACAGATGGGGCGTCATTTCGTGGGCATAGAGCTGAATCCTGAATACACCGAACTTGCCTACAAGCGGATTGGAGGTGAAATCTGATGCCCAAGGAACCGGAACTTAAAGCCCGTGACAAGGTAGTCGTGCGGATGACGCGGGAAGGCGCGGTTGAGGAAAACCTGGAATCTCCCGTCCCTATTTCCTTTGAGGACATTCCCGGCGGTGCAAAGGGATTCTTCTCGCCGGTTGAAAGCCGCATCGCCATTCAGGAGGGCATGAGCGAAATCCAGACGGTCAAAACCGCCATTCACGAGATCGCCCACGCAAAGCTCCACGCCGTCAAGCCGGATGAGAAAGCCGCGCCAGAAGATAAGAAGGATCGGCACACCAAGGAGGTTGAAGCGGAAAGCGTTGCCTACACCGTCTGCCAGCGTTACGGCATTGAAACCTCGGACTACTCCTTCGGCTACATCGCCGGTTGGTCATCCGGCAAGGAAACCAAGGAACTGAAAAGCTCTCTGGACACCATCCGCAAGACGGCGGCTGAGATGATCGAGGGCATTGACGCCAATCTCAAGGTGCTGCTGGCAGAGAAAGCACAGTCCGCAGAGATGGAAGTCGAAGCTCCCATAAAGGAAGCTGTTCCGGAGAAAAAGCCGGAAGTCCCCATTTACCGCGAGACGGCGAATTACGCCTATGAAGCCGGTGAGTTGGAGTCATACCGTGCCTCTCTTGCGACAAATGAGGAATGCCGCCGTGCGATTGAAGCGGCGATCAGTTCTAACTACGGAGACAACCGGCTGGATGCGGATGCTGCCGTGAAGAGCGTCCTTGAGCAGTTCTCTCTGGAGCGTGTCCGGTATGTCCTCGCAAACACCATTCAGCAGAAAGACTTTGACGGGCGCATTCCCCATCCTCTCAAGGAATGGGCGAAGACCGTTGATGTCTGCCCCGAAAACGCCTCCCGCTTCCTTGTGGATAAACCCAATCCCGGACTGACGGCACTTTTCGTCGATGCGTTCCGCCAGCAGACCGAAGCTCAAAAGGAAGTCACTTCTGAGAAAACAGAGGAAAGAGACCCGGAGGTTGTTGCATGGGAGAACGATGAGATTACCTCTATTGAGGTAAAAACCGTGGAGGTCAAGTCTCCCGTTGCCTCCATGCCGGAGGAAGCAGCGCAAGCACCGAAGGCGCATCCTTCTGCAACTGCATAAAAAGTCGAATGCACACAGTTATTCCGAATACACCCCGTCAGGCGAGGCTTTCATGAGTGTACCTCAAAAATTGATTTGTCAGTTAAAATGTAGCAGGCCACGCTCTGCACCGTCAAAAAGGACAAATTTCTTTTCTCCGAATCTCGCAAAACGGATAGTCACAATGGAATCCTGATAGCGCACGACAACTCCCGCTCCAAAGGCCCTGTGGACCACTTTGCATCCTGGAACTGCCCTGCGGATCAGTGCGGCCTTTTCTTCCGGGGACAGCGTTACTTTCGACCCGGATTGTGCGGGCGTTGCCGCCCGTTTTTTTGCGACGGCAGGCTTCTCCGGTAGTTTACGAACGACCATTCGCTGCTCATACATCTGGCCTACGGTCAAAAATTGCGTCTCGCCGCCGTTATATGCAATCAGGCACTGCCCGTTACAGGCCGCCAAAATATTGCCCCAGCCCTTTTGAGCGTGGTGATAACGTTTTCCGCACAACTCCGTTGGAAATGTGCGGAAAACATCGCTCGTCTCCGGCACTTCGGTCGGAATATTTAGCTGTACTTCTTTTATAAATGCGGAACTGCGGTTAAGGCATGAGAACAGCTGCAAGTGATTCTTGGCTCGCGTCATAGCCACGTAAAACAGTCTGCGTTCTTCCTGATACTGTCTTTGTTCCGCTTCGCTTTTCGGCTCAGTCACTGCGGGCAGAATGCCGTCCAGCACATCCAGAAGGTAAACGGTGTCATACTCCAAGCCCTTGCTGGAGTGAATGGTGGATAGAAGCACGGCAGCCTCCGGCTGCACAGCCGGAGTAGCCACCAGACTGCGCAGCTGCTCCAGCCGGGTCAGCAAGGCATCCATACTAGGTTCCTGCCTGGCCAGCAGGCAAAGAATTTCAAACTTATTGGTGTCCAGCTTCTGCTGGTCCACATAGTCCTTGTAGCGCAGCTCCCGCCAGATGCAATCTAATCCCCGCTGGGCGGTGTCCTGGAGAATCTTCGGCAGCAGGTCGATCAGATCCGTGACACGGTCCCTTGCGAAGGCCGAAAGCTGCGGAAAGCGCAGCAGCTCTTCCAGAATTGGTTTTCCGGAACTCCGGCTTTTTTCGCAAGCGTATTCTGCCGCCTTTTTGGAGATCCCGCCGCCGCATTTATAGTAGATGCGCAGAAATACCTCCGCATTCCGTCCGTCATGGGCGAAGGCGATGATGTCCAGAATATCCGTAACAATCCTATGGGTGAAATAGGTGTCGTCCATTTGCCGGCAGCGATAAGCGGTTCCCTGACGGTCCAGCAGATCGATCAGCGGCAGTGCACTGTCGTTGTTGCGGTAGAGAATGGCTATTTGTTCGTCGCGCTGCGCCGCTGTATGCGTCAGCCATGCGTACTGGGCGGCACGGTCTGCTGCCGTAATCAGCCGGACGTCTGCACCGGAGGCCCGGGTGGGATGGATGGTTTTGGGATGGCGCGCATGGTTTTTTCGGATGAAATCGTCCGCCAGACGGAGAATTTCCGGCGTGGAGCGGTAGTTTTCCTCCATCAGCAGCACCCGGGCGTTGGGATAGGTCTGCTCAAATTGCATCAGAGCCTCCGGGTAAGCGGCCCGAAAGCCGTAAATGCTCTGATCTTCGTCGCCTACCATGAAGATGTTTCCGCTTTTTTGCGCCAGACGCTGAATAATCGCATGTTGGATTTTGGAGGTATCCTGAGATTCGTCCACGCAGATATAGGGAAACATATCCTGAAAATGCGTTAACACATCCGCATGCTTTTCCAGGATTGTCTTGGCATAGACCATCTGATCGTCGTAGTCCATCCAGTGCTGCTGCCGTAGTGTCAGGTTATACCGACGATACAGCTCCGGGAACTTCTCAAATCCGGTATCCAGCTTGCCGATTTCCTCCTTGTCGAGCATACGATTCTTCACATAGGTGATATTCTTGCAAAGGTCTTTTATAATGCCCTGCGTAGCGAATTCGCCGCTAAGCTCACGATACAGATCGGAAACCAGTTTGGATAAAAGTCTCTCGTCCGCCATCAGCTGAAAGGCATTCCCATTGCTATGGGACTTCGCGTAAAAATCAATGATTTTGGAAGAAACACCGTTGATGGTGCGAAATTCCGGGATGTTCGGGCAGTCCTCGCCAAACAAACGGGCAAATCGCTTCTTCATCTCTTGAGTTGCGGCTTTTGTGTAGGTCATGGTCAGAATTTTGTTGACCGGAATCCCGCAGCAGCAGAGCATATAGCCCAAGCGAGTCACCAATACGGTGGTTTTTCCGCTGCCGGGCACGGCCAACAGCAAGACTGCACCTTCTACAGCGTGCACCGCTTCTGATTGCTGCCGGTTCAGTCGGCCGGTATATTTCCGGTCAAATTCTTCTCTGTCCATGCTGCTTATCCTTCCAAATTTTCTAACCAAATCTTATCGAATTTCCCACACGAAGGTGACGCTGTCGCCGACGTCGATGTCATCCGGCTCGATGTCCATAGCTCGGAGCGGCGCTGGCTCTCGCCATACAGGGCGGATCCATATAGTAGTGGGTGGGAGAGTACAGATGCAACTCGCCCCAGTTATAGTCGATGGAAACCAGCTCGCCCAGCGTCACGCCGGAGGCCTTGGTCAGAATTTCGGCCTTTGCCTTTGCGTTGGCGCAGGCACTATCCAGCAGGGCGGCATCGACTGCTTCCTTATCCTTCACCGTGAACTGCACATTCAGCTCCGGCTCGGCAATGCAGACTGCGATCGCTCCCAGCACCTTGGACAGCCGCTGGGAATCGAAATCAAACTCCAGCTTCAGTCCATGGGTGACCCGGTAGCCAACAAAAATCTGCTTGTAATTCCCGTTTTTGTCACGCTCGTTCTCGTACTCCGTTCCCACATCAAAGCTGGTGGTTTTCAGGTCATCCTTGGTAAAGCCGATTTCCGCAATGGCACTGCGCAGCTGTTCCAGATGCTTCGCCGCCTTGTCCATGGCCTTGTCGTAGCCCGCACGGACGGTTTTCAGTGTCAGGGACACAACCGTCAGATCCGGCTTCAGGCTCAGCTTGCCGATGCCTTTGATGGTGATGGTTCGATTCATGATGTGTCCTTCTGTATGATTGGCATTTCTGCACGAATGCTGTACGCTATTTGTCAGCGCATGACTTTGTCCATTAAAGCTTGGTAACTATCCACCACGTCATAAACCACATTTCCGTTGCTGATCGCCTTGAAATGCTCTCTTGCGCAGTGAATTTTTGATTCCTCAATGAGCCGGAGCTGCATGGAGGACATAGAGCCTTTCGTCTCAGCAACAAAGTAGATATGCTTGACGGTACCTTCATAGAAAGCAATCGCCCAGTCCGGATTATAGTGTCCGACCGGCGTTGCGATATAGAAGCTGTCCGGCAGCTTCACATAAACCGCAACATCTGTGTTGGTGTCCAAATCGGCAGCAAAATCGCGCTCATTCGTGGAATCGTACACGATATGATCGTATAGATGCCGCTGCGCTTTCATTGCGTTCGTTCCAAGCTTACCCTTGATGGTCGGTTCGGTAAAAATGTCCGTGTCGTAATGTTCATCCAGCACATTGTAGGTAATATGCTGAATAATTGCAGTTGCCTTTTCATCATTGATTAGGGCGGCTGCTTTGATAATGAACTCTTCCGGATTGAACTTGAACTGCTCAAAAACGGGTTTCTCAATGCCGGTCAGAATTGCAACGACTGCCTTTCGCGTCAAGCCTGTCTCTCCGACCAGCTTGCCGATCAGATCATACTTCACGCTGCTGCCCACGCGGATTTGCTTGCTGCTGTCATAAGTTGACGACTTTGATTTCGAGAATGCACTTCCGTCAAGAAGCGAGTCCTTTGACTTGATCTCATCCATTGCGCCGGTTTCAACCTTGAAATAGATTTTCGGCACATGAAGATTCCTGTTGATGGAAGCAATCGCCTTGTTTACAAGCTCATCGGTATCAAAATCAACCACATACACAGATTTCGGGCTGATACGTTTCCAGAGAGCTTTGAACTCCGGCATGGCGAGCTTGTCAGGATCAACTTGCAGCTCGACGTTCTTGTCGCGGGCATTCTCCGGCTGCATAGCGCGGCTGTCATAGACGGAATCAAGAATATTGATCACAGAATCGCGGCTGTCCGCCACTTCCTCCGCAATCTGAATCGCGCCGTTTGCTTTGTCGGCATAATATTTATCGGTCAGTACACCCTTCTTGTCGATATAGCCGTTGACAATCAAATCAAAATAAATCGCCTGAGCTGTATCGCCGTCCACAACCTGTTCATTGCCTCCGGCATCCACAATGACCTTGTCCTTGAAGAGGTCGGCAGTAACCGCCACGGGGCGATCCGCAACCGCATCGGCAAGCTCAGTCTGCAAGCCCTTTGCGAAGCTGTCATAGCTCTCACTGGCGATAACGGTCAGAACATTGATGGACTGCACATCATTTCCAAGCACGTTGGCGTCCATGCGTTCGCCGTCCTGATTGACACACAGGCGCAGACCGCGACCGACCTCTTGCCGTTTGCGCACCTCGCTGCTGCTCTGTTTCAGCGTGCAAATCTGGAACACGTTCGGGTTGTCCCAGCCTTCGCGCAGTGCGGAGTGCGAGAAAATGAAACGCACAGGGGATTTTTTCGGATCACGATCCAGAAGCAGCTCCTTATTCTTCATAATCAGGTCATAGGCGTCAATATCGTCAGATGTGCCCGCCTTTTTGTCGGAGAGCTTACTGTCGGTCATCTTGCCTTTTTTATCAACCGAGAAGTAACCGGCATGGGTGTCATGGGCGGAAATTGCGTCCAGATAACGAATGTAATCATCGTCACCGGCTCTCAACTGCATAGAGCCTATGATGTCGTTGTACTCTTCCTCAAACATATCCGCATAGATGCCGTTGAACGGATGCCCGTCCTCGTCATACTGTTTGTATTTTTCAACCCTGTCGATGAAGAACAGCGACAGAACTTTGATGCCCTTATGGAAAAGCTGACGCTCCCGCTCCAAGTGAGAAAGAATCGTTTCGCGGATCTGAATGCGTCGGAGCTGGTCTTCGCTGACCTTACCGATCACATCTCCGGCAAAGATTTTGATACCGTTCAGGAACTCTACGGAGTTGTCGCGTCCGTCGATAGACTTGACCACAAAGCCGACCTTGTACTCGTCAAGATTGCCGGAATTGTCATAGAGATTGTAGCCGATGCCCACCGTTACGTTCTTCTGGCGAATGCCCTTCGCACCCTTGCAGTCAAACTGAATGGAAGCAGTCGGGTTCTTCTCCTTCGAGACGTTGATGCTTTCCAGATAGACGAATCCCTCGGTTGCCGTGCTGCCGGACTCTGTGATGCCCTTGACGGCAATTTTCTTGACCAACCGCTTGTTGTACGCTTCCATTGCATCAAGGCGATAAACCATGTTATAGATGCTGTCCGACTTGTGAGTTGCGGAATAACGCAGCGTCAGCAGCGGACAAAACAGCTTTAGATTTTTCTTAGTGGCAGCCCCTTCGACCGACTGCGGTTCATCGATAATCAAAATCGGATTCGTTTTCGCAATAACATCAATCGGACGGCGAGAACGGAAACTATCAAGCTTTCTGAATATAATGGCTGAATTTTTGTCTGCTCTTTTACCGCTTTCCAACTTCTCGTTTGCATCAACGGATTTGTTGAATGCCTGCATATTGATAATCATGACATTGATTGAGCTATCAGACGCGAAGGTGGCAATCTCCTCGAGGTTTTTTGAGCTATAGATGAAAAACCGGATCTTCTTGCCGTATTCCTCTGCGAAATGATCCTGCGTCACCTGAAAGGACTTATAAACACCCTCGCGGATGGCAACGCTCGGCACGACCACAATGAACTTGCTCCAGCCGTAGTGCTTGTTCAGCTCATACATGGTCTTGATGTAGGTATAGGTCTTGCCGACGCCGGTCTCCATTTCAATCGTCAGGTTGTAGCGACCTTCCAGCTTGTCCGACGGCTTGAGCTGATTGGTGCGCTGTACCTTTTGCAGATGCTCTAAAATCAATTTGTCGGAAAGCTCCGGCACAATGCGTTCATTCCGCCAACCGATGAAGTCGTCAGCAGTATCATAGATTTTCGATTCGTAAGTGTTTGTTATTTCTATGCCTTTTTTCTTTTCTTTTTTTACGACAGTACCCTTATCTATCATATAGGTAGGCGTGAGGTACGGCTGCCCGGCAAAGACGTCAACCACCGCTTTTGCCGCATCCGCTTGAAATTTTTGATGTTTGAATTGTAACTTCATAATTTCGTTATTTCCTCCGTGTGGTGTTGGTGAAGTGTGGAGTGTGAAGAGTTGTGAGTTAAGTTACTTTTGCTGTGCGGAAGAAATTGTTTTCGTTGTAGCAGACAGCATTCTTCTCAACTCGTCACAATCGGCGTTGAGCGACTTAAACTCCTGTTCGGACAAATAATCCGTTTCAGTCAGTAATTCCAACCAATACAATGTCTCTGAGCATTCCTTCAATGCGATATAAATCTTCGAAAGGAAGTCCTTTTTACTAATTGCGCACTCCGCTTCCGCAAGATTTGCTCCAATGCTTGTACCGCTTCGTAAAATCTGTTTTGAAAGCACGAGCTCTCTTTTTTCTTCGCATAAGTATTGATATAGCCGAACGATCCGAACGGCAAATCTCTTGCTCTTATACCTCGCAGTGTTTTCTGCTTCCATAACTCCACTCTCAACTCTCAACTCTCATAACTCCACTCTCAACTCTCATAACTTCACTCTCAACTCTCATAACTACACTCTCCACTCTCAAAACTTCACTCTTATATCACCCTCACGCGCTTGGAAATATCGTTTGCATCTTCCGGCATATAGAGCTTGAAAATCTCAAACACGTTGATCTTCTCCGGGCTGGATGCAAAGCCGGAATCGCGGAAGACGGCGCGAAGGGGCTTGCGCTTGGCAATCTCCTTGACCACACTTTCGGGGACATTAGCGTCAAAACAGGCGATCAGGTCGCCGTCGTTGTAGGTGTGGACGGTGCAGCCGTCGATCTGCTCGGACTTGTAGGGCAGGGACAGCGGCCGACCCCAATCGATCAGGCAGCCGAACAGCAGGTCGAGGTCGGTGCGGTCATCCTTGATGTTGGATTTCAGACCCGCGAGCATCCTCTGATCGTAGTCGTCCGGCGCGTAATAAACGTCCTTCATGTTGGTGGAATCCAACTTGAGAACGCGGAAACCGATGTCGAGTTTGGAGTTTGGAGAGTTTAGAGTGGAGTTGTTATTTGCCAACTGCTCTTTCAGAATTTTTTCTCCTGCTCTTCTGATTCTCTCTTTTCCGATTTCGCAGATGTTCTTGTAACCTGCTTTGTAGGCTTCGCTTGTTTCGTCGCACTTTTCAGGAAGCTGCACCATGATGAACTTGCGGTGCCCGCCGTCCTCGGCGTTGAGCTGCATGACGGCATGGGCGGTGGTGGCGGAGCCGGAAAAGAAATCCATAACAATATCGTCAGCCGCAGAGGAATACTGCGTAAGTGTTTTCAAAAGTGCAGTGGGCTTAGAATAGTCGAAAACGCTACTCTCAAAAAGCGACGTTAGGTTCTTTTTGGAATTGTCGTTAGAGTATTCGTTCTCGACAAACTCCAATGTAGAAATTGCCTTTGTTCGTTGAATGTACTCTATGGTAAATCCAGATGCGGTTTTAGCTATTTTGCAATTCTGGTATGTTTTGGTGTAAATTCGAGAATAACCGTCATACTTCTTGATAACGATAAACCCATTTTCATAGCCAAAATCAAATAGCTCTTTGCTCCATCTCCATGCCCAGTCAGCTCTTGCATGATTTCCTTTCTTGCGATCGAGATATTTTTCATAAGATTGACCGGGATAGAAAGTTTCCCCCTCTACAGTAATTGGATAGTCAAGACTTGCGCTATACTGCAAACTATCATAATCCAGTGTCTGATTTAGCTTATATTTTCCGCGTTGTGCCTCATATTCATCAGAAAAGCGAAACCCTTCATCTGTATGCGATGGAAGGAACAAAGTAGGTGACGCATTCTTGCCATACGCAAGAATATAATCGTGATTTTTGGCTATTGCATCGGTCGTTTTGCCTGCCTTTTTGGTAACTCGCGGAAAACACGCAAGGAAGTTATCTTTCCCAAACACGTCATTTGCTATTTTCATTAGGTCATCCACTTCATTGTCATCAATACTGATAAAGATAACCCCATCATCCATCAGCAGGTTTCTCGCCAACATCAGCCGTGAATAAATCATGCTGCACCAGTCTGAATGAAACCGTCCGTTGGAATCGGTATTTTTGAACAGGCGGTCGCCTTCCTCACTCCACTCTCCGCTCTCAACCTTCCACTCTTCGCTCTCCATCTTAAAATCATCGGCATAGATGAAGTCGTTGCCGGTGTTGTACGGCGGGTCGATATAGATCATCTTGACCTTGCCGAGATAGCTCTCCTGCAAGAGCTTGAGGACTTCCAGATTATCGCCCTCGATATAGAGGTTTTCGGTGGTGTCCCAATCCTTGCTCTCCGCCACGCAGGGGCGCAGCGTCTTCCGGATCGGCTTGTTGGCTTCCACGATTGCCGCCTTCTTGCCGACCCATGTGAACTCGTATGCCTCGTCCCCGTCCACCACGTCCGGTGAAAGCATCTGTTTCAGCAATTCAAAGTTGATTGCCCGCTTGATCCCGCCGTGTCCGTCCGACGCTTCCGTGACGCAGTTCGGGAACAGAGCAGCAATGCGGTCTATGTTTTCCGATGTTAAATCGGGGGTTTCAAATTTCGGTTTGCGCATGGTGTTCTCTCCTTAATACTTATATTGTCCGCTAGATGACTTTGATGCTGAATGAATAGTATCCATGTTTTTTTGGGCTTCTTTTTCTCCCTCAGAGAGTATCCTCTTCCGTTCTGCATTAAAGTCAAGATTCACGTTTGTTGCAACACGTATTGCAATTGTTGTCCCGGAATAATTAGTATTAAATATTTTGAATCCGTGACGATCTTCATACAATGCGTAATTTCCGCTGCAAATCCAGAAACTTCCACCATATGCAACTGCCAATTTGCGCATGGCGTATAAACCATATCCGGAATTTCGCAAAGGATCCTCTTTCTCAAAAAAGGAAAAATTCGATCGTGCCGAAATGCCGGGATTACAAGCAAGCAAAATAAGCTCCTTCTCGTCTTTTGACGAATATGTTATGTATTTTCGCAAACTGTTACATATGCCGCATCCTGTATCTGAAATAGCAATTTCTAGCAAGGGTTTTTGCTTCCATTTTTGAGCAGTCAGATAGAGTTCCTGTACATCTGCATGTTCATAGGTATTTCGCATAGCCTCTATAAACAGATACTTCAAAAAAGCGGATAACGCAGTATCAAATTTGAGTAAAGCAACCAGTTTTTCGCTCTTTTCTTCAATCATTCGATAATTTTGATAAATATCCCCATCAAATGTAACTTTTTCTATTGGAACATGCTGACAATTCGATTCCGCTTCGCCCATTCGGTTACCATAGTCAGCACCAAACATATTGTAAAACCCCATATGTTTCAAATACGTGCCTCTGTAAGGCTTTAAAAATCGTTTATTTTTGTTGCGCTTTTTAAAATTATTAATCGAGTTCGCAATAATAAGGTTGCTAAAAGGATAATTTTCGTTATACTCTGTAAAATCAAATGTAATAGTTTCTGAATACGGCAGATCTATGGCCGAAATTTCAGATGCAATTTTCAGAGCCTCATAATTTCCGTTGTTGCGTGTAGTTTTAACTTTGTATATCATTTAACAATTGCAGCTCCCTTCTCAATCTTTTCAATTCCGCATTTATTTCCATGCGCCGATTCAGCTGTTTTTCGCTTTTCATTTTCTTTTCCAGCGCGGCGATCTGCTTTTTGAGCTTTTCGCGCGCCAAGCTTTGCGCAACGTTTTCGGCGGCACCGCAATTTGCGTTCCACTCCTCCCCTTGCAGCTCGGCAACCTGTTTAACAAAGTTATCATAAACGGCGTCCAAAGTCAAGCCGTCAATGCGGAGATCAATCTCATTTTCCGGTATCCAGTCGGTGTGATAATATCTATTGACTTTGAAAGCGCTGCTGCCGGAGGCGGCGGCCGACTTGTGGCCGATCCACGCCTGAGCCTTGCCGTCACAGGTCAAAATAAAGAGGATATGGTATGGGATTTCCTTGTCGATTTGTTTTAGCACCGCTTCGTCAAGCTGCGGTCCGTTCAGGCGAATCTCAAGCACTTCAATCTCCGTTACGGCTTCACCCGCCGCAATATTCAGCGTGGACGCCGCCAGCTTGTTCCGCCAGTACACCAGCCGAATTTGATCGATAAACGCACGGCGCAGCGCCGGAGAAACGTCAAGATTCTCATAGAATTTCTGTTTCGGTATTCTTTTGCCGAATTCAGTAGATGCAGGAAACACTGATTTAATTAGAAATTAGGAATTAGAAATTAGGAATTTCTTACTCCCAATTCTTTTCTCCTTTCACATTTTTCAATTAACGTAGGTGCGGGTTCAGCACATCGGTAAGTGGAGAAGCCCAACACATAGGTAAGTGA
>ERZ1031278.78-NODE-78-length-27956-cov-8.808036_pt1 | contig 27956 bp, 24 predicted proteins | sample MGYA00518738_ERZ1031278 | MGnify/ENA primary metagenome ERZ1031278 (study PRJEB33719, sample SAMN04261329) | wastewater metagenome | biome: periurban shantytown; feature: human; material: feces | host: Homo sapiens | place: Peru: Lima | collected 2012-07-26 ...
GTTTTCCGCCACGCCTTTGCCGCGCTTCATGTCATAGCGCCAGGGCGGGTCCGCGTACACAATGCCATATTTTCCGGTCTCCGGCATCAGCGGGCCTGCTCACTCTTGGCAGGTGCGGGCTTTGTCGGCTGCGTCTTGACCTTCCCGGCATTTTCTTTCAGGGTGCCGGTCAGGGAAGGCTTTTCCGCCGCGCCCCTGGTCGCTTCAAGGGTGGCCTGCAAATTCTCAATCGCCTGGCCGTACCCTTCGATCAGGGCGTCATTAAGCTGCCTGCGGAAATCCGCCGTCACCGGCCAGCAGACATCCCTCCATTTTCCCTGCTTATCCTGGGTGGAAGGCATGTTGACATACAGGCCGTTTTCGCCGGAGCAGATGCGGAAGCCGTCGATTTTGAAACAGTCGCCAATCGTCACATTGGCAAAGGCCAAGAGGTTCCCCATCGGGGCAATCGGACGCACGGTTACATCCAGCTTCAAGCCTTCGGGCATCTGGGCCTCCGGCTGCATGGGTTCAGTGTTGGTTTTACTCATAATGAAAGTTCCTCCTTGTTAGAATGTAGTTGTTACCCGCTAATGCGAGTTAAAGATACTTTTTGATAACGAGCCTGTCTTAAAGAGGGCGAAGGCCAGCAGGACGGTATATCCCGCCGTACCCCAGATCGCACCGTGAATATCGCCGGACGAGGGGATCGACTGGACCAGCACCGCGTAGATCGCGACGCATACCAGGATCAGGAACCCCTGGAAACCCAGAGCGAACAGGGAACGAAGGTAGTTCGTCCCCATCTGTCCCCATTCACGGTTTGCCATTGTGGAAAACGGTATGGGTGCCAGACTGACCGTGAGATATATTTCAATCATGCGGCCATAGACAATGACAAAGATTACAATAGACAGTACCCACATGCACAGGTTGATGATGTTGGTTTCCAGCCACAGGCCGATCAGCTCCCACATCCCCATTGCTTCAAGCTGCGTTTCCAGATCAGCCAGCGCCGCCGTGACATCCAGATTCCCGTTTATCACGCCGGCGCTCTGCGATACCACACTTTGGGCGACATCAAACACCGCCATGACAATCGTAAAGCAGTTGGTGAGCAGGTAGGTGGCTACAAAGGTCTTGAAAATCCACTTAAAAATGTTGAACGTGTCAAAATCGTGCATGTTGTTCTTTTCCAAAATCATCTGAATCAGCTCATATACCAGCACAAAGGTCAGGATAATGCCCGCAATGGGAATGACGACGGTTTCAGAAAGATTCTGGATCATACTGAACACGCCGCCATTCCAGCCCTGCGGGGTCTGCCCGATCTGCCCGGCCACATCTGCGACCTGGTTGTTTACCGATTCAAAAATACCGGTGTACTGTCCGGTGATCGCTTCGATCAGGCCCTCTTTGATCCAGTCTGTTATCCAGTCAAACAGACTGCCCATCGGCTATTAACCGAACAGGCCGGACAGGAGAGGAATCAGCGTGGCACCCACCAGGGCGATACCGCCGCCCGCCATAAGCTGCTTGATCCCCTGGGATTTGGCGCCGGGGTTGTCATTGCCGTAGCCTTCCAAGAGGTTGATGACACCCCATGCGCCGAGACCCGCGCCCAGGGCGATCACGAGAATCTTCAACGTGTTAATCGCGCTTGTAAAAAAAGCCATAAAGTTAATCCTCCTTAAAATTCATAAAATTTGTTGTTGTGGCCGCATTGGGCCGGGAACGAAAAAAGCCGCCGCCATGCTCAAATAGAAAACCTACAAAAACATGACGGCGGCATCAGGGGCAGGGTAAGACCTGCTGGGTTATTCAATTTTCAAGGGAGAATCACGAATCCGCAATAGGCGCCTCCTTTCCAAAGGGTATATAAAAGCCTGCCATATAATAAGAAAATGATACGGCGGGGTTTTACGCGGTTGTCTGTGCTGCCAGTTCTTCCGGCGTGATCTCATAGTTGGGGTACAGCTCTCCAGGACGTACAGGCAGCCTTGTAGACAGGTATTTCTCTATGTCAAAGGCGTTCTTTTCGTCAAAATCCGAAAGATATTTGTAATTCGGGTGTTTGGTAATATCATACTTCCGGGACAGGAAGGGACGCACGCCCCTGATTTGCAGGAGGCATTTGCCGCCGTCCATCACCGCAAGCTCGTCAACGGACATCAAATCTTTCCCCAGCTTTTGGAAGTTCTGCCCGTGGGATTCCTGGGTGCCCTTCGTGACGCTGGTATTATACATATCAATGGTCTCTTTCCCCAGCAGGGAGTTCCAGCTTTTTAAGGTGGTTTCTTCCTTACCGCCCAGAAAAAGAGAAGAATCACAGTTGCCTATGATCGTGTCCATGTTGTCCTTGTAAAGTGCCTTGAGCTGGCTCTGCGCCTGCAATACCAGACAAGCCGATATTTCACGGCTTCGGATCGTCGCCATCAGCTTTTCCAGGTTCGGGATTTGGCCGATATTGGCCGCCTCGTCGATCAGGCACCGCACATGGACCGGGAGCCTGCCGCCGAATTTGTCATCCGCCCGCTCACAGAGCAGGTTAAATAGCTGGGTATAAGCCATGCTGACAAGGAAATTAAAGGTCGCATCCGTATCACTGATGATAAAGAACAGCGCCGTTTTCCTGTCGCCCACCAGGTCAAGCTCCAGCTCGTCGTACATGGTGATCTCCCGGACTTCCTTAATGTCGAAGGGGGCAAGCCTGGCGCCGCAACTAATCAATATGGATTTTGCGGTCTTGCCGGCGGCCAGCTTGTATTTTTTATACTGCCGGAGGGCAAAGTGGTCCGGGTCCTTCTGTTCCAGGGCGTCAAAGAGCAGGTCAACAGCGTTCTTGAAAGTCTCGTCATCCTCCCGGACTTCCATAGCGTTTATCATTTCTACCAGCGTGGAAAAGTTCTGCTCGTTGGAGGGCGCTTCATAATAGATGTAGCCAATCAGCGCCGTATAGAGCAGCGTTTCGGCCTTGACCCAGAAATCGTCTCCCGATTTTCCTTCGCCTTTCGTGTTGGCAATCAGCACCGTTACCAGTTTGAGAATGTCCTTCTCATTGTGGATATACGCGAAAGGGTTATAGTGCATACTCTTTGAGAAATTGATGGTGTTGAATACCTTGATCTTATAAGGCTCATACACGATCTTCCCATTTTTGCCCCGGACCGGCTTTCCGTCCTTATCCAGCTTCGGCGTACCCCGGCTTAACAGCTTTCCAACCTCAATCAAGACCGTGCCCTTCGGGTCGGTAACGACATAGGAGCTGTGCATCTGCATGAGATTGGGCTTGATAAAAAACCTTGTTTTGCCGGAGCCGGAACCGCCCACCACCAGCACATTTTTATTCCGGGCATTGGCCGGGTTCTTCGGCCTGCCGGACATCATAAGCCCCTCCGTCTGCGTCAGAATGATGTTGTTTTCCGGTTTCGGGTCCATAAACGGGGCAATATCCGTTTTGCTGCCCCAGCGGGCAGAGCCGTATTCCACATTTTTGCGGTACTTTTTTGCGTCCTTTCCTTTGAGATAGACCGCCAGACGCATAATGGCCGCGCCGCAAAGACCAATCAGCCAGTCGATCCCAGCACCGGGCCACATACTCTGAAAGGCATAAGTAAAGCCCTCACTTAGCCCCAGCAGCTTTTGGGAGGCGTCCGCTCCGGGAGCCAGCCGCACCGCCTGGCCCAGCTTCGCAAAAACCAAGAAGAACAGAAGGTAAGGCAGGTGGAGGATCACCTGCTTTTTCAGGGTGTCGGTATCTATCTTCAACGCTCCGGCCCTCCATGCTCCTTATTCTTTACCTTGTCACGGCCAAGCGCTTGCGCCAGCTCCTTAAATTTGGCAAGCTGGGAAAGCAGCGACGGCCTGGTGCTGCGGGCAAGGTCTTTTCTTGTATATTCCTTAAATGCCGCAGTCAGGGCGTCCGCCTGGTTCGCCTTGAAATACACCGTCCATTTGGGCGGGTCCGTGCCGGGGTCCTTTTCAATGTGATAACGGACCTCATGCTTTTTGGCGATCCGTTCAAAAGAGCGAATCCGCCCGGTCACTTCAATGGTACTGGCGCCGGGGTCTCTGGCGGTCAGCCGCTTCATGCTGTTGCGGCCAACTTTCGGGGTATTGCGGTTCTGCTCCATCTTTTGGAGCGCGGCAGCAATGGCCGCTTTCATCACCCGTCCGGACAGCTTTGCAGCCTGGACCGTGACCGACATGGTTCTTTGTTCAATATCTTCCTGCACCTGCATCCTCCTTCCTGAAAAAATGTAGTTTCTTCATTACCGCGCCTCGCTTAGCACCTGCTGGCGCGGGGCGTGTTCATGGGCTTTCGCCGCCTGTTCGATCTGAATACGGGCGTGCCGAAGGAGCGTCTTAATCATGGAAGCCGGTTCTTTCACTTCCGAAAGGTGCTCCGTCATGCCTTTGCACTCGTCCGGCAGATAATCCGCCATTGCTTTACAGGCATCTTCCAGACTACCGATGAAGCCCCAGCAGCTATCCGAAAGCTCACCGTTTTTATACAGCTCAAAGCCATAGCACTCACCCCGGAGATAGTCATCATACTCGGCAACCTCGCCCCGCAGCACATCCTCCGCCTTTTTTCGGAGGGCGCCGGTCATTTTCTCCGCGCCAAATTCTTTCAGCGCGTCCTCTTTGGAAACATACACCCATCCTATCTGCCCGCTGTCCCAGGGATCGTTGAAACTGGTGGTCTGCATGGCAAGGCCGCTGTGATCCAGAAGATACAGGGGCATCACTATGTATTTTTCAGAGATCACCCGGAGCATGGTATCATCCACGGCGCGGGGATCGGGGTGGTCGCCGGTCATTTTCCGGCTCCAGACCATATTTACCATGCGCTCATAGCGTTCCATGCCGCGCTCGTTGTTGCCAACGGTGCTTAAGTACATTTCCCGCAGGAAATCGTCTTTGTCCATATAATTGTGATGGTCGCCCAGGGCATAGCGGGGGTGGAAGCATACCATTGTGCCAATGTTGTCATTTACCTCACGGGGACTAATCAGCATATCGTCCGGCTGTACCATTAAGGCATAGGGTTCCTGTTCTGCCATCAGCATAAGCTATCAGCTCCTTTCCGGTTCTTTCTTTTTCTCCGGCATCTTAGGTTCTGCTTTTGCCGCCTGTTTCTTTGCGTCGTCAAGCTGCTCCCGCAGCGAACCGTCCCGCTTTGCCTCCGGCTGCCGAGTACCGCCAAAGAAATCCGGCAGCTCCTTAAACCCAATGCTGTCCACATAGTAAGCGGTGTTGCTGCCTTTTTCATGGAGCACAACCACATCAGAGACAGAAAGGGAATGGCCCTTAAAATCCTCCGGGTGGTCGATGTTAAAGTGGGTATAAATATCTTCCAGCGTTTCACCGGGCGAGAGCTCCGCCGCATAGACCATCTGGTAATTATCCCTGTCAACCGGGAGACCCTTCTTTTCCAGCCAGTCAAGAGACATAAAGCGCAGATCGTCCGTGCTGTCCGATAGGTCAAGCTGGTAAATGGAGTAGGCGCTGATCCCGTATTCCTTTTCATAGGCGGCAATACGATCCAGCAGCGGCCCGGCCTCGCCGTCCAGATGTTTCTCCTGAATGACGGTTGCCAGCCTCATGCGTATTTTTCCGGTCTGCCCGGAAAGAAGTTCATCCGCCATGCGCTCTTTTCCCTCATGGAAATCGGGGTGCATATCCGCATAAGCGTCGCTGTACTGCCGAAAGAACACATCCAGGTCAAAGGCCAGGTCCGTGGAATCGTCCAGCCGCGTTTCTTCCCGCTGTGCCTGCTGTGCGGCCATCTGCGCCCGCTGCGCCTCCTGTTCTTCAGGGGAAGGGACCGGCTGCTTGACCGCCAGGATTTTCCCGGCAATGCGGACAAACTGCTCTGGGTGTTCAAACTGCTGCCGGTATTTCTCCATAAGGTCTGCGGGAAGGTCAGCGAAATTTTCTTCGCCAAGCCCGCAGAGAAAGAACTTCCCTGCAAGAATGTCATAGATATTGCCCTCGTCATCACGGAGGGCACGGTTCAAAGGCAATCCCATGAGCTTGCCTTCTTCATTGCAGATAAGGGCAACCGGATCATCATAGGGGTAAACAGCCTGAATGTCCCCGCCGACAGCGGCCTGCAATGCCTCCAGACCTTCGCCAATATCCACCGCATAGGGAACTTTCCCAGGCTCCACCATTAACACGTTCATAACTGCATATCCTCCTTCTTTTTCGTTGCCCCAGGAGCAGCGGGTGCTTTCTCCTGGGATTTTGCTGCCGCCAGTTTCCCCAGCACGGAAGGCTTTTCCGACTTTTCGGGCAAAGAAATACCGCCCTCCGAAACCTCGGCGGCGGTGTGCTCTGCCTTGACCGGCTCCTGACCCTCCACGGTATAACCGGGAAGAAGGGCACCGTTGACGGTAAAGTGATTTTCATATTCTTTCGGAATCTGCGGCGAGATTTCAGTAAACAGGTGGGAGTAGGCTTTCTTGCGCCCGCCCAGATACTTTACAGCAGCGGCTTTATCTGTGTAGCGCTTCTGGTTCTGCCCGGCAAGATGTATATTGTGACCGTCCTTTGGTGAATTCAAGTACAAATCCCAGGTCACATACCATGCAGTCGGAACCATAACCTTTTTGATACGATCATAGCTGGTATCCTCCCTGATCCGACAGCTCATTTTATAAACTCTGTTGCTGATTTCTTCCCAATCACTGTTATTTTGATTGGGCTGCCACTGGTTTGCGGTATGCGCAACCTCCGGGGTCCGCAGATATTCCAGCGCACGGTTCAATTTCTGTGTGACCGCCGCCTGCTGTTCCCATTGTTTTGCTGCCGCCTGCACGATCTCAAAGGCTTTCTGCTCTCCGTCCATGCTGTCCTGACGTAATGCCTCCAGTGCATCCGTACCCTGCGTAATCAGGGAGGAAATATCCACGTCCTCGCAATATACGCTGTGCTCAAATTTGAGCTGGCTGCCTTCCGTCAGATAATCAAAACGGTAAACTTTGTAGTCCTTGTTTTCTTCCAATATTTCACCTCCTTAAATTTCCGGCGCAATGGATTTCCTGGGAGCCACCTGCGCCGGCGTACTTTTTTCTGCCGGCCTTGCCGCTGCAAGCTGTCCGATCACCGAAGGGCGTTCCATCGTAAATATGGAAATTTGCTCATTTTCAGCCAAAGGTACAGCCTGCACCGCAAGGGGCAGCGTTGTTTCCGCATGGGTAAGGGTGTGCTGCAATTTCAGGTCCGCCACGATCTCGTCAAACACCGCATTGATCGCTCTGCGTTCCTCGCCCTGGGGATAGGCCTTCAAGATTTCCGTTTCCCCGGATTTATCCGTGACGAAAGTTACGGCGCACTCGGCATGGCCCGCCAGATAATCAGAAGCATAGGGCAGCTTATCCTTGACATAACAGGCAAAAGCCCTGGCTGTCATTTCCGTGTTACTGTCCCAATAGCCGCCGTCTTTCTCACATTCCTTTCCCATTTTTACGGAATTGCGGTAGTAGTCGGTTTCTGTCCGCCCGATCTGCGGGGGTTCCTGCTCCTGCATCCCGTGAAGCATACGCTCGAACATTTCCAGACCGTCACGCTCACTTTTAGGGATCACATGGCCACTGACGGATTTCTTTAAGGCGCTGATCTTATCCACGGAATCAACTTCCCCGGACAGAAAAGCGTCCTTTAATTCTGCATACTGTTCCAACGTGCTTTCATCCCCATGCCGTTTCAAAGAGCCAAGCACCGCCGAATCCAGCCAGCTTTCCGCGTTTTTCTTTGTCCGGCTGTTCTGTGCCTCGGTACGTTTGGCCGCCTGTTCCGGCGTCTCCGGTTTGTATTTCATGGTATCAATGAGCTTTTGGAACAATGGGTAACGGCGGGGCTGTTCTGAAAGCATCCCTTTCGCGCCCATCTTTGCCCCCAGGTAATCGTCAAAGCCGTGCCACCACTCATGCGCCAGAGAACCGGCCCCGTGCATCTTCGTAAGGTTGATGACTTTGCGGAGCGGTTCATAATGGGCCGCGGCGTTGCCGCTGCCTCTGGCACCGAAAGCGATAGCAAGCGTGCCCCCGAAGGCAATATCCTGATCGCTGATCTGTAAGGCAGCCGCCAGGTCTTTCAGTGCTTCAAATCCCATGTTTAGGGACGCCTGCCGGTCATTCTGGTTCATCCAGTTTCCAAACTCGCCGCCTCGGAAGCCGAAAGTGTCAAGATAATGCTGCCCGGTGATCTCCTGGCTGCTCCGGTAGTCCGGTCCGGTTCTTCTCACATGCGCAAGCTGCGGAGGGGTAAAACGGACCTTTCCGCCTTTGCTTCGCTGCCGGGCAAAATCCTGTACCCATTTCAGTGCCGCCTCACGGGATTCAAAGTTCGTCTGCAAAATGGAATAGCCCTTCGTCACATAATAAGTGCCGGGTTTCCAGTCGTTATTTCTGGAATAGGTGTTTTTTCCGTCATTGAAGTGGATTTCATAGCCCCTTGGCACCTTCTGGTCTTTGGAAACGCCAAATTGTTCCTTCTGTGCCTTCTGCGTAAAAATCCGGTCAAAGTGGGAAGCGGAGCGGATATATAAGGTCTGCGCCAGCTTATTGGTAATGACCGGGTTATCCAGGCCTTTCTTTGTGGCACGGTAATGGATTCCGCTGCCCCAGCCCTGCACCTGCTCCACATATCCATTCTGTACCAGAAAGCGGTCATAGGCTTGCATGGTGTCATCCAGTGTGCGCACATCCTCAATCACGGCCTGTAGCTGCCGGACGGTCTCAATATATTCCTCCTGTCTGGCACGTCTGCGCTCCGGGGTCGTGTCACTGTACCGGTATTGGGGAGAGGCCCCCAGGCTGTCCCGCGCTTTTTTGATGAAGTAGACAACACCGAGGGGAACACCATCGTCAAGCATGGCCTGATAGTCCGGTTTCTTCCAGACATTATCCTTCTTGACGAATTTCTCCGCCTCCCGCTCATTCATGCCGCCCAGGTCATCCACATACAGGCCCCGGTCTTTCCAGAGGTCTTTTTTCGCGCCTCCGATCTTTTCCCCAAAATCCTCATGCTGTAAATTATCTGCCAAACATTATCACCTCCAGTCTGTGCAAAAAATTACCGTTCCGGGGTGGGACGGTTTTTCTCTGATTGATGAAGTTTCAGACGGTTCCCTACGAGCCGGTCCGTTTCCCTGCATACCAAGGAGTCTACCGCGCCCAAATCCTCCGGGGTAACGGCAAATTCCCGGTAGTTCTCATACCATAAGCCTGTTGTGACTGCCGCAATAGGGGGTATCTTTTCCGGGCCGGAAGGGAGAAGCCGGTAAACCGGCGCTTCGTCATAAAGAAGCATCTGCCTGGCCGTACCCAACGGTATGCGGTACATATCTGTATCAGGATTTTGTGCCGCCTCCATATAGCCGACATTCAGAAGTTCCTCCAAATCCTGAGCCATGTAGGAAAATGCCTGCTCCTTCCACTGGCTGAACATATCGGAATAGTGGTGCTGCCATTCAGTGACCTGCTCCGGCCTGTAGCAGAACCCCCAGCTTTTCAGGGCATCTTTTTCATAAAGCTCCATAGAGTGCCATTTTTCAAGGCTGACTGTTTCCATGCGTCCATTCGGACGATATACGTCAACACCATAAGGGGAGAGGATATTTCTTTTCACGTCCTGGCGGAGCGTATCTAAGTCCAGCATCATAACATCACCGTACAGGCGGCCATCCTCTTTCCGGTACGTGTGGAATAAGAAAGCCCTGGCTCCGATATATTCCGTTGTAAAGATCATCTGATGAAGGTCTGCCGTGGAACAGTAGGCGTGCAGGGCATCTGACAGCCACATGTGGTTTTTCCCCATAATGGCAATCGAATCCGCCCCGGTATTCGTCACCAGGGAATGTAGGTTAAATTCTGATTCCCGCAGGAAGTCGCCCGCAAAGATATGGAGCTCATAAGCAAATGTGATAAGGTCCGTGTCGCGGATCAAATGAATCTGCGGGAGCGGTTCATTGTTCAATCAAGTTCCTCCCATCCTCCGGGTGCCGTCCGCCGGCGATCTTGCTCACGATTTCCGGCCCGGTCTCATAAATCTGCATCAGGCGTTTTGCCGTGCCGCTGGGCTGGACGGCGCCGCTGGTCCAGAGCCGGACAGTGGAGGGCGTAACGTTCATCAGAAGCGCAAAACCCTTTTCGTTCATATCCAGCTTTTCCATCAGTGCCTTAACCATATCAGGGCCGTATTCCGGACACCGGGCGGCTTCAGCGATCATCTGCAAAGCGGTATTTTCTGTTTTTGTCATGTTAAAATCCTCCTGTTAAATTGAAATAGCCGCCTGTTTCTGGCGGCATTGTAGTTGGTGGTTCTTGATCTGTTCCCTGGTATGTAACAGCTTTTCGTTATAGTCCTTTCCGACGCGGGGCGGGTTGATGCCTATCCGGACATGCTTAAAGTGCTGATCCTCATGGAGCATGGCTTTGATTTTCCGGGCATTGGTAAGGCCGCCAAAATCATTGTCCATGTAAAGCGTGACCCGCTTTATTTCCGGGTGGCGTTCCAGAAATGCGGTCAGGGCCACATGGGAAGTGCCTCCCAGGGATAGGCGGTAGCCATCCCATTTCCAGCCTTCAAGCTCCTGCAACGTGGCATGGGAGAGGGCGTCAATGGGAGCCTCAAAAACCGCCACATGGCGGCTGCCCGGTTTCTGCGGCGGGTAGCAGAAGCTAAATTCCTTGTCGCTGCCGTAAACATCCTTTTTGAGATTGCCGGTGATACTGCGCATACAGGCAAACTTCGTTTTCCCTGTGCCATCCTTACCGACAAAGACACAGACCGGTTCGCCATGATACCGGGCCTCATAGAAAAGCCCGTTCCGAAAGCACCGGCTGATCACATCCGAGCTGATCCCGCGACGCTGCAAATACGAAACAGCAGCGGTGGCGCACCGTCTGGCCCAGGGCAGCGTAAACGGTTTCTTTTCCGGCTCTTTTTGCGCCTGCTTTGCCGCCGTGCTCTGATAAGCCGGCATCTGCCGGATTTCTCCGCCTGCCAGTGTTTGAACCGCGTCCACCAGGCCATAGCCCCGAATCTGGATCAGGTAATCCAGGGCGTTGATACTCCGGCCCCGGCTGTTCCAGTACCAGTACCGTTTCCCGGTCACATAGACCAGGCTGTCATGCTCCTTGTGCCGGTAATTGGGGCCGTCCCGTTTGAGCACACCGGGCTCATGGGATTGCAGATAGGCGAACAGGTCAGCCTCCCGTGCCGCCTGAATCTGCTCTTTGGTTACGCCGGGCATGGCGCCGGCACAGATTTTCGTTTCATCGTGCTCCGCCTCCTTCCTGTGATGATATGAAAAAAGACGCCTGAAAGCGCCTAACAGCCGTACAGGTCATGGTTGACCTCCGCACGGTAATAGCTGTCCATCGTTGCCGGGGCGTTATACAGCGCCGCCAGCAGATAAGCCTTGATGTTATTGACCTTCGTAACGTTCTTGTCGATACAGTCAAAAACGTACTCCAAGTGGCCGGAATTGATCTTTAAGAACCGGCTCCTGACAACCTCCCGTGGGAAGTCATCTCCGGCAATGCGGATATATGGCCGTCTTGACAGCACCGTTTCCAGCATGAGCTCCACAGTCTCGTCCATGCGTTCCCTCCCATAGCGGGGAACCAGGAAGTCATACTCAACATTCTCTTTGATAATTTCACGGTATGTCTCTGCCATATCCATCCTATCAATCCCATCCTGACAGCCTGCCGTTTCCGGCTCTGCCGGATAGATTGATCGATGTGTCCTTGATATATCCGTTTTTGATTTTTTAGTCCTTTGTGGATTAGTATTTAATTGTGCGGGATTTTCCTGTTCAGGTTCCGCCTGTTCAGGTTTTGCCTGTCTTGGATTTTCCCGTTTAGGTGAAATACCTTGTTTTACGCCGGTTGCAGGCTTTTCGTGGATGGTATATTCAATGTCTCCGAGTTGCCCGTTTTCATAGCGGAGGCGCTGCCTGGTGAGATACCCGTGCCGTTCCAGCTCCTTCAGGGCGGTGGTAATGGAATCCACGCCATCCCTGCAAATGTGGGCCAGCCCCTTTGTGGTATAGTCCCAATCTTCCGGCAGCGACAGCATAAGGGAAAGAAGCCCCTTTGCCTTTAAGGACAGTTCCGTATTACGCAGGTGGTGATTGCTCATAACCGTAAAGTCCTTCGTTTTCTCTACACGGAATACAGCCATTTCACAGCCTCCTTTCTTCGGTTATTCCGTTACAAAGTGCGGTCTCTGCGGTCATAATGGAGATGTCCGCCTGAGACCTTCGCATGGTTTTTCAGTTTGACTTCGCCCCGTTCCTGGCTCTCTAAGAATTTCTGATAGCCGGCTTCTGTAAGAAACAGGCGCATCTTATCGCCCTTACCCCCAACCGGGGAATCATAGGACAGCACATCAAAGACGATCATGTGCTTTACCTCCGGGTCAAAGCGTTCCAGCCCCATGATGTCATGCCCCTTCAATTTTTCTGCGCCGGACTGCTGCCTGGCCTCGGCAATCTTTTCCCCAATGGTCCGGGGCGGGTGGGGCAGTCTATAATTCTTCTGAATATCCCGCACCAAATCCATGCACTCACGATCCGACAGGACACGCACCTTTGCCATAAGGCTTTCCGCTGCCTCCCGCTGCTCGGAATTATTTGAGTAGCGCGCAGTCATATAAAGCTCATTCAGGACCTTTGCCTGACAATCTCCTTCGACCTGAAAGAGCTGCTTTTTTTCCATTTCGTTCAGTTCCATGTGTGGCTCCTTTCTTCTAAAAATCTGCATGAAAAAAGGGCGTCCACCTGATAAGATGAAACGCCCACGGCAAGCAGCGGTCAGGCAAAATGCCGGACCGCTGGCGCTATTCAGTTTTGTCGTTAATGTAACAGCCTCCTTTTTCGTCAATTTTCTCGCCATATTTCAACCTGGGAAAAGGAATTGAATAGACGGCGACAAACGCTGAAACCCCTTGAAAATCAAGGCTTTTTCCGTTTGTCGTTATTATACCGTAATGGCACACTTTCGCGACTCACGCGTTGACCAGCGGCGTGGATGCCAAAACGCTCTCCGGCATTCTGGGCCACACGAAAACCTCCTTCACGCTGGACACCTATACCCATGTTACAGGGGATATGCACCGCAAAGCGTCAGGGATCGTGAGTGATTTCATGAGTGACTTTGTAGTGAAGGGGTGATCGCATGGCAAAGAAACGCAAAAACGGGCAAGGCACCGTTCGCCTGAGAAGCGACGGACGGTGGGAAGGCCGTCACATCGTGGGCTACGATGAAAACGGAAAGGCAAAGCAGAAAAGCGTCCTGGCAAAAACAAAAGCGGAATGCGTGGAAAAACTGAAAAAGCTTCAGGAGGAGTACACCGAGGTCGCCCCCTTCAAGGTAAAACCGGATATGCGTTTTGGGGATTGGATGAATTACTGGTATGAAAATCACTGCAAGCCATCCATCCGCGCCACTACGCAGAAGGGCTATGAGGAGTGGATCTATGTCCACGCTATTCCCGGTCTCGGGCATATCCCGCTGAATAAGCTGACGCAGGCAGACTGCCAGAAGTTTCTGAACGAAATGAAGGCCAACGGCAGAAAAACATATCGGGACACCAAGGGGCCGGAGATGGCGGAGCGGTCGGTGCGAAGCTGCTATCATGTGATACGGATGGCGCTGGACAGGGCAGTCAAGGATGGCTTGATCAAGAAAAATCCCTTCCTCGGCGTCAAGCTCCCGCCGCCAGAACCGAAAGAAATGAAGGTGCTGTCCAAAGAAGAAATTCAGCGATCTCTGATACAAGCCAAAGCGGAGGGGATGTACGAAATTTTCCTGCTGGAGCTGACCACAGGACTTCGCCGGGGTGAGATACTGGCACTCACATGGGATGACCTGAACTTTGAGACAGGGGAACTCCATATCAGCAAGCAGGTCACACCGGTTGGCGGTAAGAATATCATCAGCGAGCCGAAAACAAAAGCAGCGTTTCGCACGATCATCCTGCCGCCAGTCATGGTAGGACTTCTGCGGGAATATCGGAAAGAAGTATTCTCCCCGCTGATGTTCCCGTCCCGCATCAAGCCGAACCAGCCCATAGACCCCAGCTATGTCCGCAAGCGGCTCCAGCAGATATTGGAACGGGCAGACTGCAAGAAAGTACGCTTTCACGATCTGCGCCATACCTTCGCCACCATGTCACTGGAACACGGCATGGATGTGAAGACACTGTCCGCCATTATTGGCCATGTCTCCGCCAAGACCACGCTGAATATCTACACCCACATTACCAACGAAATGCAGGAAAATGCCGCGGCCAGCATCGACCGCGGCATCGCAAAGGCAGAAATATCCCGACAGAAAGCAGAAGCTGCATCAGAGGCGCAGAGGTTTGAACCGTACACGCCGCCGCGCCGCAGACCCGGCACGGGCTACATCAAGCAGCTCAAGGAGGATCTGTGGGAGGGACGGTACTCGCCCGTCTGGCCAGACGGCAAGAAGCACTCCCGCAATGTATATGGCCGCACGCGGGAGGAATGTGAGGAAAAGCTGGCGAAGCTGATCCTGCAAATGAAAGCGGAGATCGCCACCCTGCGGAATGGGACGGCTGCGGAGTATCCAGACGGTGTCAGCCCCAAGAAAAAGCAGCTGGCAGAGTACCTGCGCCAGCACCCCGGCGTGAGCAATAAAAGCTATATTGCGCGGGAAACAGGCATGGACCGCACCACGGTACAGAAATACTATGACGAGGTTCGGGCAGAACTGGCAGCACCGGCAAACACATAAAACGAAAATCCGCAGGTGGTGAGGGGCTGCTGCTCACCGCTTGCGGATTCCAAAAGTGGTCAGGATTTTCTGCCGTCTGTGGTATAATTGTGGTCAAACGAAAAATCACCGCCAAAATGGCGGTGATTTTTCTCGAAATGGTGGACCCAAAGGGATTCGAACCCTCGACCTCTCGGATGCGAACCGAACGCTCTCCCAGCTGAGCTATGGGCCCATATCGTCGCTTTTTACGGGTTTTTTGCAACAAAAAGCGGATTTTCAAGTTTTTCGATTTTAGAAGATTCCGGAGGAAATTCTCTCCGAAATCATGGGCTGAAACTCGCAGGTCGATGTGCGACCATAGGGATGCGAACCGAACGCTCTCCCAGCTGAGCTACAAGCCCATATGAACAGGGCAGCACACCCTGCTCATCTATTATACACATTTCCCGGCGGATTGCAAGCATTTTCTTCCCCGGCGGGCAAAAATCCGGTTCCGGCGGCGGGGCGGGAGCCGATTGTAAAGTCTTCTGATTTGTGATAAAATGCATGCCGGACCATAAAAGACAAAGGAGGCGCGCCATGGACCGGGAAGCCTTTGACCGGAAATATGCCGCCCGGCTGAACCGCCAGCAGCAGGAGGCGGTGCACGCCGTGGAGGGCCCTGTGCTGCTGCTGGCGGTGCCCGGCAGCGGGAAAACCACCGTGCTGGTGACCCGCCTGGGTTATATGCTGTGCTGCTGCGGCATTGCGCCGGACCAGATCCTCACCATGACCTATACCCGGGCCGCCGCCGGGGAGATGAAGCAGCGCTTTGCCGCCCTGTTCGGCCAGGACTGCCCCCATCCCCCGGAGATCCGCACCATCAACGGCGTATCCTCCAAGATCATCGCCTACTATGCCCAAAATTGCGGCAAAAGGCCGCCCTTCATCCTGGCGGAGGACGAAAGCGCCCTGGCGAAGCTGGTTTCGGACCTGTACCGGGACCTGTGCGGCGAGTACCCCACCCAGAGCGTGGTGAAGGAGCTGCGCAAGAGCATCGCCTATGCCAAAAATATGATGCTGCCGGAGGAGCGGCTGGGGGAGCTGGACACCGGCTTCGAGAAATTCCCGGAGCTGTACCGGGAATACGGCAAGGCCCTGCGGGACAATAAATGGATGGACTATGACGACCAGATGGTGTACGCCAAGAAAATCCTGGAGCTCCACGAGGATGTGCGGACCCATTTTCAGAACCGCTTCCCCTATATCTGCGTGGACGAATCCCAGGACACCTCCCGGATCCAGCACGTCATCATCCGCCTGCTGGCCGGGAAAAGCGGCAACATCTTCATGATAGGCGACGAGGACCAGAGCATCTATGGCTTCCGGGCCGCCTATCCGGATGCCCTGATGCAGTTTGAACAGACCTATCCCGGGGCCCGGGTGCTGCTGATGGAGGAAAACTACCGCTCCACGCCGGAAATTCTCCGGGCGGCGGACGCCTTCATCCGGAAAAATCACCACCGCCGCCCCAAGACCATCCACCCCACCCGGGCCTCCGGCGCTGCCGTCCGGGTGATCTACGCCATGGACCGGGCCGACCAGTACCCCTGGCTGGTGAATATGGCGGCCAGCGTCCGGGAGGAGACGGCGGTGCTTTACCGCAACAACGACAGCGCCCTGCCGCTGATCGACCTGCTGGACCGGGGCGGGATACCCTATCGCTGCCGCCGGATGGACGACGCCTTTTTCACCCACCGGATCGTGGCGGACATCCGGGACGTTATCGCCCTGGCCCATGACCAGACGGACGCGGAGACCTTCCTGCGAATTTACTACAAGGTCGGCGGCGGAATTTCCAAAAAGGCGGCGGAGTATGCCTGCCAGAAAAGCCGGGCCACCGGAGGCTCCATCCTTCGGGAGCTGCTGGGCTTTCCGCAGTTGTCCCAATACGGCAGGGACAGCGCCGCTGCCCTGCTGACCATGCTGCCCATGCTTTTGCAGGACAACGCCGCCCAGGGCCTGAGCCGCATCTGGGACGGCCTGCGCTACCGGGGCTATGCGGAGCGCCAGAAGCTGGACGGCGGCAAATATGAAATTCTCTGCCTGCTGGCCCGGCAGGAGACCGGGCTGGAGGGGCTGTGCCGCCGCCTGGACGAGCTGCAGGCCCTGGTGTCGGCCCCCTCCCTGCCCTGCGGCGGGGGACTGATCCTGTCCACCGTCCACTCCAGCAAGGGCCTGGAGTACGACACGGTGTATCTGCTGGACGTGCTGGACGGCATCCTTCCGGCGGTGACGGAGCCGAAGGACGCCGGGCAGCAGGACCAGTATCAGGAGGAGCGGCGGCTGTTCTATGTGGCCGTGACCCGGGCCCGGAACCGGCTGTATCTGTTCGCCTGCCGGAATCGGGAGTCCGCCTTTGCCGACGAGCTGCGCCGGGAGCTGCCCCGGGAATACATCGGGCCGGAGGACGTGTTCGCCTCCCTGAATACGGAGCCGTGCGGAAAGCACTATCGACACGCCGAAAAGGGCGGCGGCGTGATCCGGGCCTGCTGCCGGGGGCAGTGCATGGTGGCCTATGCCTCCGGCGAGACGGAGTTCCTGACCCTGGGCCAGATGGTGGGCCGGCGGGCCGTGGCCTGGAGGGCCCCGGACCGGCCGGCTCCGGCGGCATTGCCCCGGGAGCAGGCGGCGCTGCCGCCGTCCGGGGTTCGTCCCGGGCAGAGAGCCGTCCACAGGGTTTTCGGACCGGGAACCGTGTTGTCCTTCCGGGACCCCATCGTGGAGATACGCTTTCCTGCCAAGGGGGACAAGAAATTCGTCCTGTCCGACTCGGTGCAGCGGGGGCTGCTGCGCCTTGAGGAGTGAGGGAGTGCCAGAATTTTCCCAGATTCAGGAAATCCCTGCATGATACTGTTCACTCTGGGGAAACATAAACAGTGAAAAAAGTAGATATGTCAGGGACGTTGTATAAGGAAATTGTATGACGCATTCGCCGAAATGTGTTGCATTTTTTGGGGCGTGTATTATAATATGGACATACCCGCAGTTCTATCAGGCAAATACAGACAAGAAGGTGATCAATTATGGAACTTCAGATTCAGGATCTTGTTTCTTCCATCAAAAAGGACGGCATCGACAGCGCAAATCAGCAGGCCGCCGCGATCCTGGCCGACGCCCGGAAGCAGGCGGACGCCATCATCGCCGACGCAAAGAGTCAGGCGGATAAGCTGCGGGACGACGCCAAGGCCGAGATCGAGGTGTTCAAAAACAGCGCCCAGCTCAGCGCCCAGCAGGCCAAGCGGGACGCGGTTCTGGCCTTCCGGCAGGAGGTGCAGCAGGAGTTTGAGAAAATCCTGGCCGCCGACGTGGGCAAGGCTCTGGACCAGCAGACGCTGGCCAAGCTCATCCAGGCAGCCCTCCAGGGAGAGGACGTTTCCGGCTACGCCGTGGAGGTGGGTCAGGTGACGGACGGCATCCGCCAGCAGCTGGCCCAGGAGCTGAAAAACGGCCTGGAGCTCCGCCCCTCCAAGAAGGTGGGCGCAGGCTTCCGGCTGGCCGCCAAGGACGGCTCCGGCTATTTTGACTGCTCCGACCAGGAGATCGCGGAGATGCTCATGCCCTTCTTCCGGGATATGCACCTGTAAGGGGGCGGCCTATGGCTTCCTATTACTATCTCATCTCCAGCCTGCCCATGCTCCGGACCCAGGGCGAGCCTCCCATGGACTACGCCGCGTTTCTGGCCATGTGCCGCTCGGCGGTCAGCGCCGGGGTATACCGGACGCTGGAGGAGCTGACGGTGGACTCGGACAAGGGGCCGCTGCTGTCGGAGTGGGCCGGGTTTTACAAGGCCCTGTGCCGGGAGCTGACCTATCAGCGGAATGTGAAGCTGGGACGGCCCTGCGCCGTGCCCTCCGACCGGGACGCCGGCATTGTCCAGACGGTGACGGCGGCGGTGAACGCCGAAAATCCCCTGGAGGGGGAGCGGCTGCTGCTGGACCTGGAATTCCGCCGCCTGGACGGCATGATCGGCCTGCACAACTTCGATGACCACGCCCTGTACGGCTACGCCATGAAGCTGCAGCTGCTGGAGCGGCAGCGGACCTTCCGGTATGAGTCCGGCAAGCGGGCCTTCGACGGCCTGATGCAGAACATCCGCCAGCAGGTTTCCAGCCTATAACGAAACAGGAGAATCAAAATGGACAAAGTGACAGGATATGTGACCGGAGTGAACGGGAATCTGGTGGCAGCCACCTTTTCCGGCTCCGTCCGAAAGAATGAAGTGGGCTATGTCCTGGTGGGCGATGACCGGCTCAAGGGCGAGGTCATCCGCGTCAACGGCGACACGGCCAGTATGCAGATCTATGAAATGACCAACGGCATCCAGGTGGGCGACAAGGTGGAGCTTTCCGGCGAGCTGATGAGCGTGGAGCTGGGCCCGGGCCTGCTGACCCAGGTGTTCGACGGTCTGCAGAACCCCCTGCCGGAGCTGGCGCAGCAGTGCGGCTTCTTCCTGCAGCGGGGCGTGTATCTGGATCCCATCCCCAACAAGGACTGGGAGTTTACCCCCCTGGTGAAGCCCGGTGACCACGTCACCGCAGGCGACGCCGTGGGCAGCGTGCCCGAGGGGCTGTTCACCCACCTGATCATGGTGCCCTTCGGCCTGAAGGACCAGGGCTGGCGGGTGAAATCCGTCCGGGAAAAGGGCGTGTACAACGTCCGGGACACCGTGGCGGTGCTGGAAAACGAAAGCGGCGAGGAGAAAGAGCTGACCATGGTGTTCTCCTGGCCCGTGAAGCAGCCCATCCGCTGCTATGAGGAGCGTCTGCGCCCGGACGAGACCCTGGTGACCAAGCTCCGCTCCATCGACACCTTCCTGCCGGTGGCCAAGGGCGGCACCTTCTGCGTGCCCGGCCCCTTCGGCGCAGGCAAGACCGTTCTGCAGCACATGGAGGCCAAGAACGCCGACGTGGACGTGGTCATCGTGGCCGCCTGCGGCGAGCGGGCCGGCGAGGTGGTGGAGGTGCTGAAGGAGTTCCCCGAGCTGGTGGACCCCCGCACCGGCCGCTCCCTGATGGAGCGCACCATCATCATCTGCAACACCTCCTCCATGCCCGTGGCCGCCCGTGAGGCGTCGGTGTACACCGCCGTCACCATGGCGGAGTATTACCGCCAGATGGGTCTGGACGTGCTGCTGCTGGCGGATTCCACCAGCCGCTGGGCCCAGGCCATGCGTGAGATGAGCGGCCGTCTGGAGGAGATCCCCGGCGAGGAGGCCTTCCCCGCCTATCTGGAGTCCGTCATCGCCTCCTTCTATGAGCGGGCCGGTAAGGTCCGGCTGAAGAACGGCAAGATCGCCTCCGTCACCATCGGCGGCACCGTGTCTCCCGCCGGCGGCAACTTCGAGGAGCCTGTGACCCAGGCCACCCTGAAGGTGGTGGGCGCGTTCCACGGCCTGTCCCGCGAGCGGTCCGACGCCCGCAAGTATCCGGCCATCCACCCCATCGACTCCTGGTCCAAATACCGGGGCGTGGTGGATATGGACCGGGTGGAGCAGGCCCGCGCCATCCTCAAGCGCAGCAACGAGATCAACCAGATGATGAAGGTCATCGGTGAGGAGGGTACCTCCGCCGAGGACTATATCGTCTATCAGAAGGGCGAGCTGCTGGACGCGGTGTATCTGCAGCAGAACTCCTTCGATCCCATCGACGCCGCCTGCGACCCCGACCGTCAGATCCACGAGTTCAACGTGCTGTATGACGTGCTGACCCGGGACTTCGCACTCAGCGACAAAAAAGAGATCCGCGCCTTCTTCAACCAGGTCCGGCAGGAGTTCCTGGACTGGCACAACACCGTGTTCCGCACCCCGGAATTTGAGGCCCAGGAAAAGCGGCTCAAGGACTTTTACCTGAGCAAGGCAGCGGGTTGAGAGGGGAGTCAATATGCAGAAAGTTTACACGAAAATTGAGTCCATCGTGGGCAACGTTGTCACGGTCCGGGCCTCCGGCGTCCGCAACGGCGACCTGGCCCTGGTGGGCGACAGCTATGCCAACGTCATCAAGCTGGACAAGGACCTGGTGACGCTGCAGGTGTTCAGCGGCACCCAGGGCGTCAGCACCACGGACCCGGTCCGTTTCCTGGGCCGCCCCATGATGGTGTCCTTCTCCGACCACCTGCTGGGCCGCATCTTCGACGGCGCCGGTGTCCCCCGGGACAACGGCCCCGCCCTGACGGAGAACATGATCCCCATCGGCGGCCCCTCCGTGAACCCGTCCCGGCGTATCGTGCCCAACAAGCTGATCCGCACCGGTATCCCCATGATCGACGTGTTCAACACCCTGGTGGAAAGCCAGAAGCTGCCCATCTTCTCCGTGTCCGGCGAGCCGTATAACCAGCTGCTCTCCCGCATCGCCATGCAGGCCCAGGTGGACGTGATCGTCCTGGGCGGCATGGGCCTGAAGTACGACGACTATCTGTACTTCCGGGACACCCTGGAAAAGAGCGGCGCCATGGGCCGCACGGTGATGTTCATCCACACCGCCTCCGACCCCACCGTGGAATGCACCCTGGTGCCGGATATGGCCCTGGCCGTGGCGGAGCAGTTCGCCCTGGCCGGAAAGCGCGTGCTGGTGCTGCTGACGGATATGACCAACTACGCCGACGCCCAGAAGGAAATGGCCATCACCATGGAGCAGGTGCCCTCCAACCGCGGCTACCCGGGCGATCTGTACAGCTGCCTGGCCGCCCGCTATGAAAAGGCTGTGGACTTCGAGGGCGCGGGCTCCATCACCATCCTGGGCGTTACCACCATGCCCGGCGACGACGTGACCCACCCGGTGCCCGACAACACCGGCTATATCACCGAGGGCCAGTATTACCTGAAAAACGGCCACATCGAGCCCTTCGGCTCCCTGTCCCGCCTGAAGCAGAACGTCAACGACAAGACCAGAAGCGACCACCGGGCCCTGATGGACGGCATGATCCGGCTGTACAGCGCCTATAAGGAGAGCCTGGAAAAGAAGTCCATGGGCTTCATGATGTCCGAGTGGGACGAAAAGCTGCTGAAATACGGCCACCTGTTTGAAACGAAGCTGATGGACCTGAGCGTGAATATCCCGCTGGAGGAGGCGCTGGACCTGGGCTGGGAGATCCTGGCCGAGTGCTTCGAGCCCAACGAAACCGGCCTGAAAACCAGCCTCATCCAGGAGAGATGGCCCAAGCGGTCCGCCGTGGAATGAGGGTGCGCCTATGGCTGTCAAACTTACCAAAAATGAATTGAAGGTGCAGAAGGACCGCCTGAAGCAGTTTCAGCGCTATCTGCCCACCCTGCAGCTGAAAAAGCAGCAGCTGCAGTCCGTGGTGATGCAGGTAACGGCCCAGCTGGAGCAGGTGGAGCAGCAGCGCCGGGCCGCCGTGGCGGGACTGGACGACTGGGTGGCCGTTTTCGCGGAAAACGACAGCTTCCCGGCGGACAAGCGCCTGGAGACCCTGATCCGCCCCCACCATGTGGTGTGCGGCCAGGAGAACATCGCCGGTGTTACCGTTCCGGTGTTCCAGGAGCTGAGCTTTGAGGAGATCCAATACGACGTGGCGGACTACCCCCTGTGGGTGGACACCGCCGCTGTGCGCCTGCGGGAGATTGCCCGGCTGGACGCTCTGGAAAAGACCCTCCGCCGCCAGGTGGAGCTTCTGGAGCAGGAGTTGCGCTCCACGGCCCAGCGGGTGAACCTGTTTGAAAAGGTCAAGATCCCCGAGGCCAAGGAGAACATCCGGGTCATCGGCATCTACCTGGGCGACCAGCAGACCTCCGCCGTGGTGCGGGGCAAGATCGCCAAGAAGAAGCTGCAGGAGGTGAGCGGATGATCGAAAAAATGAAGGTCGTCCACATTGTGGCGGCCGCATCGGAAAAAACCGCCCTGCTGGACCGGCTGCGGACCCTGGGCATCGTCCACTTCGCCGAAAAGGCCAGCGCCGACCAGCGGCATCTGGAGCGCTTTGCGGAGCTGTCCCGGATGGACATGGCCCTGCAGGAGTACGCCGGCCCGGGCCGGGAGACCGCGCCCATGTCCGACAAGGACTTTGAGCCTTTTTATAAGGAGCTGGCCGACTGCCTGGAGCGCCGCAAGACCCTGCAGGAGAAGAAAACCGCCGCCGGTGCGGCGGCGGAGAAGCTGGCCGAGTGGGGCGATTTCTCCCCGGAGGAGCTGCGGGAGCTGAAGGACCAGGGCTTCGACATCCACATTTACCGGACGGATAAAAAGACCATGGCCGCCCTGGCGGCGGACCCGGACGTGCAGATCATCCGCCTGGCCCCGGTGGGGAAAATGCCCACCCTGGCCTCCATCGGTCCCCTGCCGGGGACCTACCCCGTCACCGAGTTCCCCATCCCCGATAAGGGTGCGGGTCAGCTGCGGCGTGAGCGGGACGACTGCGACCAGGGGCTTCGCAGCTGCCAGGCCCTCCTGACCGAGGCCGCCAAGCACCTGCCCAGCATCCACGACCAGATGCTCAAGACCCAGAACGCCGCCGAGTACTCCTCCGTCAGCAACACCTCCCAGAGTCAGGACGGCCTGGTGTGGCTCACCGGCTATATCCCGGAGGCGGAGGCGGAGGGCTTCAAGAAGGCCGCCGCCCAGGCCCACTGGGCCTGGGCCATGGAGGACCCCGCCGCCGATGACGACAAGGTCCCCACCAAGGTCAAGTACAACAAGGTCACCCGGCTGATGATCCCGGTGTTCGACATTCTGGGCGTGGTCCCGGGCTATCGGGAGTATGACATCTCCTTCTGGTTCCTGGGCTTCTTCACCCTGTTCTTCGCCATGATCATCGGCGACGCGGGATACGGCTGCCTGTTCCTGCTGGCGGCGCTGGTCATGACCGTCAAGGGCAAGAAGGCGTCCACCGCCGTGCAGCTGCTGTGGCTGCTGTCCATCGCCACCATTGTGTGGGGCGCGCTGACAGGTACCTGGTTCGGCCTGGAGCAGGCCATGGACGTGCCCTTGCTCCGGAGCCTGGTGATCCCCACCTTCGCCAACTATCCCGCCCACTTCGGTGTGGAATCCACCACCCAGCAGAACGCCATCATGAAGTTCTGCTTCATCCTGGGCACGGTGCAGCTGTCGCTGGCCTGCGTCATGAACATCCGGCGCAAGCTCCGGGAGAAGGACCTGAGCTGGCTGGCGGACCTGGGCTGGCTGGCCGCCATCGACGCGCTGTATTTCGTGGTGCTGTACCTGGTCATCGGCCAGCAGGTGAACCTGATGCCTGTGGCCTGCGTGGTCATTGCGGGCTTCCTGCTGGTGGTGCTGTTCGGCGGCATGTCCCCGGACAAGAGCTTCGGCCAGGGCCTGAAGGCGGGCCTGGGCGACGCGTTCACGGTGTTCCTGAACACCATCAGCGCCTTCGGCAACATCATGAGCTACATCCGCCTGTTTGCCGTGGGCATGGCGTCCCTGGCCATCGCTCAGAGCTTCAACAACATGGCCCTGGGCTTCAAGGGCCCCTTGGTCATCGCCGCCGTCCTGATCCTGCTGATCGGCCACGGGCTGAACATTGTCATGGGCCTGCTGTCTGTGGTGGTCCACGGCGTCCGCCTGAACCTGCTGGAGTTTTCCGGTCAGCTGGGTATGGAGTGGGCCGGTATTGCTTACGATCCCTTTAAAAAGCACGATAAAATCAAAAAATAAACGGATAGGAGATCAACTATGAATATCGAATTTATTGGTATGGCGTGCGCTCTGGGCCTGTCCGCCATGGGCTCTGCGTTCGGTTCCGGCTTTGCGGCTCAGGCCTCCGTGGGCGCGTGGAAAAAGTGCTACGCCAACGGCAAGCCCGCTCCCTTCATCATGGTGGCCTTCTCCGGCGCACCTCTGACCCAGACCATCTATGGCTTCCTGCTGATGAACTTCATCCGCAGCGCCGTGGAGGGCGGCTGTGACGCGGCTCTGGCCATGTTCACCGGCATCTTCGCGGGCCTGGCCATCGGCCTGTCCGCCTTCTTCCAGGGCAAGGTGGCCGCCGCCTCCGCCGACGCGCTGGGCGAGACCGGAAAGGGCACGGCAAACTACTTCATTGTCATCGGTATTATCGAAACGGTGGCACTGTTCACCCTGGTGTTCAGCCTGCTGCTGCTCCAGTAACCCCGCAAAAGCAAGGGGATCCGGTTCCCTGCCAGACAACGCAAAAACTTCCCCTGCCTATGGCAGGGGAAGTTTTTTGCTTATTAAAAAGGTCTCGCAGAGTTTGCCGCCCGCAGGTTTCGCGCATTTTGGACAAGTATTAGTAATACTTCACCAGCCCCGACAGCAGCAGGGTGGGGAGCAGCAGCAGAACCAGAAAGGCCAGCATGTACAGCGGCGACAGGGCGGCGAAATCGCCGGCGGTGGTCAGATAGTACGACAGCACCAGGCCGCACAGGCCGCCGATCCAGCTGAGGACGGTGGACCAGCGCACCGCCTGACACATCCGCTGGCTGCCGATGACGGTTTCCGCCATAGGCAGCAGGCCGTCCCGATAGATCAGGGCGTTGGGGGTCTCCCCGGGCTGGGCGGTCAGGTCCGCCAGGGCCAGCCGGGTGGCCACCCCCGGGTAGATGGGCCGGGCGTTCAGGCGGAATTTCCGCTTCAGCAGATTGGGGGTGATGTTGACGCCCCGGGTGGCCAGCACCGGGGTCACCCGGTTCCGGCGCAGGGCCCGCAGGGCCCACTCCACGTTCCGGGAGGGCAGGTACTTCACCGCGAAGATGGCCGCCAGGCGGCCGTCCACCGTCATGAAAACGCCGGTTTCCATTTTCAGGTCCCGGGGCAGGGCGATGCGGCGCTTTTTCATGAAATAGGCGCTGCCCATGGCCACCGTGGCCCCCCGGATGGTGCAGTCGATGCCGCCGTCCTCGTAATAGTGCAGGTCGTGGGCGTCGTATCGGAAGCTGACCTGGCCGTCCATCAGCTGCAGCAGCAGGGGCGTCAGCTGGCTTCCGGCGGCCCGGCACAGGGCCTCGGCATAGGCCAGGGCCTCGCCGATCTCCTGATCGTATACCTTCAGGCCGTTAAGCTCCACCGTACCCAGGGCGGCGGAGGGCTCGTTCTTCTCCTTGCCGTGCAGGGACAGGACCCCGGCCGGGAACAGGTCCTCGTCCGTGACCACCACCCGGCGGGCGGCGGTAATGGCCCGGGCCCCCCTCCAGCCTGCCACGGCGCAGCCGCTTTTGTGCAGGCGGCGGCACAGCAGGGACAGGGGCAGCGTCCCGGACAGGGGCAGGGACAGGGGTACCGTGGCCGACAGCAGCGCCGACCACAGCCAGAGGAAGCGGTTCATCTGGTGCCCGCTGAGGGCTGCCACCAGGGCCAGCACCGTGGCCAGGGCCAGGTACAGCGGCGTCAGAATGGGCTGCCACCGGGCGGCGGGGTCCGGGGACTGCCACATGCGGTAAAAGCCCTCCAGACGCCCCTGCTGCTTGCAGGCTCCGGCGGCGGTGACGGAGGCCACATACGGCGGCGTGCCACCCAGCTGGGCCAGGCGGAAGCTGTCATACCGGGCCCGGGCGGCGCGATATTGGCCGCAGGCGCACAGATACAGCAACGCCGCCGCCGGGGCGGCAAAGGGCAGATTCGGGCATTGCCCCAGAAACAGGCACTGGGCGCTGTCCGCCAGGGCTGCCAGGCCGCACACCAGCGCCGCCGCCGGGGCGGTGACGCGCCCATGGCCCAGGCTCTCCCCTGCCTCGTGCCACAGTCGGGTGCTCAGCAGCAGGCACAGGGCCAGCAGCCCCGCTGGTATGCCGCAGCGCAGCCAGACGTGGTCATACCACCCCTGGGACAGCAGGTCCAGCCCGTCGATGACGGCCACGGCTATGGCCAGCAGGGTGGGCGCCGTCAGCAGCAGACGCTGCCGGTGCAGCCGGGCGCACTGCCACTTCTGCTCCCGGGCGGCGTCGTCCATGGTGGGCTCCGGCTCCGGCGGCTCCTCCGGGGCGTCGTCCGGGTTTTCCAGGTCCCGGGCGGGGATGCGGTCCCGGACCCACTGGGCGGCGGCGGACAGGCGCTCCCTCAAAGGCACCCGCTCCGGCAGGACGCCGTCCTCGTCGTCCTCCTCCGGAACGGCCTGGGGCTCGTCCGGGTCCTCCTGCCGCTGCCGGAAGCGGCGGCGCAGCCGGTCCAGGGGGTTCTCCCGGGGCGGTTCGTCGTCCGGACGATACTCCGGCTCCGGAACAGGCTCCGGTTCCGGTTCGGGTTCTGGTTGTGGTTCTTGTTCCGGCTCTTGTTCCGGTTCGGGGGCCGGCTCCGGCTCGGGGACCGGTTCGGAGACCGGTTCGGGTTCGGGGATGGGCTCCGGTTCCGGGGCAGGCTCCGGCTCCCTTCGGGACCCACCCGAGCCGAATTCGTCCAGAATGTCGTCTATGGTGAAGTCCATCTCCGGCGGCGTGGGCCGCATGTCTTCGTTACGCATGGTGATCCCTCGTTGTTATCCCCGGCGCTGGCGCACGGCCTCATACAGCAGGATGGCGGCGGCCGCCGACGCGTTCAGGGAGGAAATATGCCCCTTCATGGGGATGCTGACCAGGAAATCGCAGTTTTCCGCCACCAGGCGGCTCATGCCGTCCCCTTCGGAGCCGATGACAATGGCCGCCGGGCCCTTGAGATCGGCGCTGTACAGGTCGGTGGAGGCTCCGGCGGCGGTGCCGAAGATCCAGACCCCCTGCTTTTTCAGGTCCTTCAGGACGGAGGTCAGGTTGGCCACCCGGGCCACCGGCAGATAGCTGACGGCCCCGGCGGAGGTTTTCCCCACAATGGCGGTGAGCCCGGCGGAGCGGCGCTTGGGGATGATGAGCCCGTGGGCCCCGGCGCACTCGGCGGTGCGGAGGATGGCCCCCAGGTTGTGGGGGTCGGATATCTCGTCGCACACCACCAGCAGAGGCGGCTCCCCCTTGGCGGCGGCGGCATCCAGGATGCTCTGGACGCTGACGTATTCCCGGACGGCGGCCAGGGCGATGACCCCCTGGTGGGAGTGGGTGCGGCTCATGGCGTCCAGCTTCCGCCGGTCCGCCTCCACCACCACCACACCGGCCTCCCGGGCCCGGGAGGCGATATGGCCCAGGGTCTTGTCCGTCTCGCCCTTGGCCAGATAGATCTTGTCAATGGCCGTTCCGGCCCGCAGGGCCTCGATCACGGCGTTGCGGCCCTCGATGAGGCCGTCGGCCTCCGCCTGGGGGGCGGGCCATCTGGTTTCGTTGTCTCTCAT
>ERZ1031278.100-NODE-100-length-25251-cov-7.833664_pt1 | contig 25251 bp, 18 predicted proteins | sample MGYA00518738_ERZ1031278 | MGnify/ENA primary metagenome ERZ1031278 (study PRJEB33719, sample SAMN04261329) | wastewater metagenome | biome: periurban shantytown; feature: human; material: feces | host: Homo sapiens | place: Peru: Lima | collected 2012-07-26 ...
CCCGGCACAGCCCGCCCAGTATCCGGCTGCGCCCGCTGCCGAGAACGCACGGCTCCGGCCGCACCGACTTACGGTGCTCCGACTGAAAACGCCAACTCACCGCAGAACGGCGGATACCAGCCGCAGAACTGAATCCGCATGAACGCGCGACTATGGTACGGGAAGCCCCTTGCATCAATTCGGCAGGGGGCTTTTCATATCATGCGCCGGCACTGGTTGTCAGGGTTCCGCATGGAATCCGCCGTTGTCAGCGGAGAGCGGGCGCGCCGCAAGCAGGTCAGCACGATTCCGAGCAGTCAGCGGTGAATCGCATATATTTCAGGTCTCCGCCCCGTCCCATCAGACGTCAGGCGGCAGCCGTCACAGCTCCACGGGTGGCTTGGACGGGTCGTCGCTCACGTGCGCGAACTTGGCGGCGAGCGCCTCCTTGTTGCGGCGCTCGTCCTCCTCTTTCGCGAGCCGCTTCGCCTCGGCGGCATCCCACAGCACGTCGTCATGGTGACATTTCCACTCACTCGCCGCGACCATAGTAAACAATTTCACCGTTTCGGCTAGGGCGGCCTCGTCGTCGTTAGTCAGCGATCGGGCGGTCATCAGCGACGACAGCTGCTCGGCCTTGAAGCACAGCCGCGGCACCGACAGGCGCTCGCACAGTTCGTTGACATAGAACATCACCGGCACCGCGCGCGACGGCTTGCGCAGATCGATCAGGCGCAGCAACCCGTCGGCCGCCACCGTCACCGTGGCGAATCGCTGCGCGATGGCTTCGACATCGGCACTGGGCGCAGCATTCGCAGGCGCGGCGGCACCGGCGGCACCATCGCCCACGCCGATGGCCTGTTCGATTGCCTCCAACGCTTCTGCGATGGCGTGCACGGTGTCATCATCCCAATCGACGCCCAACTGGCCGGCGCCTCTCATGATCAGCCTCGTGTCGCCGGTTTCGGAGTAGTCGCCCATCTCGTCGTAAGCGTCATTCGCGGCGAGCAACGCATCGACGATTCGCTGCGGACGACCGGGAATCTCATCCGCACCCTCATACACGAACTCCGCATCGGGGACCGTCACGTCGTCGCCGGTCATGACCCGTGCGGCCATGCGGGTCATCCGCACCTGCAGGTTCTCACCGTATTTCGTGTCATTGTCCATCTGCTTGGCGTCGGTCAGCGGCCACAGTTCGATCAGTCCGGCGCCGACGGCCGCCGCATCGCGTACCGCGGGATTCATCGACACATGGGCGATCGCCGTCGCGTCAAGTTGGAATGCCATATCGCTCCTTCGCTTTCATTGTCCGCCGACGCGCGGAACCTTCCGCCGTGCCGGGTGCCAGGTGCCGGTCGCCGGCACCGCGGGCCACCGCGTCACAGCACCGCCGGCCACTCGCCGCCTGCCGTTGCCGTTACGCGGCGTCGTCACAAGTGACCGCTACGCGGCCGCCGTCAGTCCCGGCCCGCGCCGCATGCGCACCTTTTCGCGGGCGAGCCCGCAGCCGTCCTCTCTGTGTATTGTACGGCCGGCGCACGCCGCACTCACTCGACTTGCGCCGCAGGGTCGGCATATGTGATGGACATCACCTTGCCCGTATCGCTGTCGTAGGTGATCGAGGTGATCGACGCGAGCGCGGTCTTGCGTAGGAACATCCAATGCTCGGGGTGGCCGGTCTCCAGCAGGTGCCGGTAGCTCCAGATCGGCGACTCGTGGCTGACGACGATGATCTGCCGTCCGGCATACTCGCGGATCTTCTCGTTCGCGAACGCGCCCACGCGTTCGGCGATGTGCCGGTAGGACTCGCCCCAGCTCGGCTTCCACAGGTTGAGCACGAGCTTCCAGTTGCCGTCGCGCCACAGCGCGCCCTTGCCATGTCCGATGCGCTTGCCGCGGAACTCGTTGCCCGCTTCGATCACACGCGGGTCGGTGATGAGTTCCAGCGGCTCCTCCCCACGCCCGGCGCGTACCGGGTTGAGCGCGTCGAGAATGGCGCCGGCGGTTTCGCGGGTGCGTTCCAGCGGGGACGAATACACCGCGGCGACCGTGTTGAGCTTGGGGTCGGCTGCGATGTATGCGCCCGTCGCCTGCGCCATGCGCATGCCGCGGTCGGACAGGTGGAATCCGGGCAGCCGCTCGTACAACAGATGGTCGGGATTGTATACCTTGCCATGGCGGACGAAATGTATGGTGGTTGTCGGCATATGCGGCCTTCCTGCGGGACTCGTGATGTCTGTCTTTCATTGTCCCACATTCACCGGCCGGCCGGCGATGCCGCGTCTGCGGCGGCGTTTGCCCGACGAACATCGCCCCGCCCCGGCACGGCCCAGCCCCACCCGATATCGTCCCGGCACCACCCGACTCCGGCTCGTCACCCCATCTGATACACCGATATATCACCGTCGTTTATGAACGTTATGAAAATTGATGCGTTCGTGATATCAACACCGCGTGTCGCGCCCCAACGCGCGATTAAAGTTGCCGTGACGCAAACATGCAAAGCATCCTTTGCGCGACCAACAGGACAACACATCAATACGATGAGGGCTCCGCCGGCAACGCCACGCCGACGGGGGACATCCAATCGGGAGCGGAAAGGAGATGCTGTCATGTCCAATAACGCCAATGTCGCGGCCGCAATCAAGGAAGTCGCCCATAAGGTATTCGGCGGATACGCGGAACTGCTGCGTATGCCGCACACCGCAAGGTTCTCCATCGGCTCGGTGATCGCCTGCATGCCGTTCCCCATGGTCGGCATGACCATCACCATCTCCGTGCAGCATTACTACGGCAACTACTCGCTGGCCGGCGTGCTCACCGCCATCCAGGCGATCGCGCTGGCGGTCTCCAGCCCGCTGCTCGGCAAGCTGGTCGACAAGTTCGGCCAGCGGCAGGTGTCGATTCCGACGATCCTGGTCTGGATCGTCGCCGCCATCGCCCTGACCACCAGCATCACCAACCGCGCCCCGGTATGGGTGCTGTACTGCCTGACGCCGTTCCTCGCTGCGATTCCGCCGTGGGGCGCGATGAGCCGCGCCCGCTGGACGACCATGCTCAAGGGAGACCGGAAGCGCACCGACCGCGCGCTCTCGCTGTCCGGTGTGTTCGATGAATGCATGTGGATCATCGGCAATCCGCTGGCTTCTACGCTGGCGGTGATTTCTGGCCTGCTGGCGTTCTCGTTCACCGGCGTGTGCGTCGTCATCGGCGCGCTGATGTTCCTGACCGAGCTGACGACCGAGCCGAAATCACAGACCCAGCTGGCCCGAGAGGCCGGTCTGACCCGCGAGGAGTACCGCAAGCGTGAGGCCGCCAAGGCGCAGAGGATGCGCGAGAGGGACGCCGCCGACCGCGCCCGCCGAGAGGCCGAGGCCCGCGGCGACGATGAGCAGGCCGTGCAGGCCGCCGTCGACCGAGCCATCGCCGATTCCCGCGCCGGCAAGAAGGAGTCGATCTGGGGGCCGGGCCTGATCGCCGTGTGCGTGACCTGGTTCAGTCTTGGCGCATTCCAGTCGGCGTCGAACATCTCGATCATCGCGTTCGCCACCGAAGCGAACATGAAGCAATACACCGGTTTCGTGTTCGCATGCTTCTCGTTCAGCTCGCTATGCGGCGCACTGGTGTACGGCGCGAAGAACTGGACCATCCCGCTGTGGAAGCGCTTCTACTTCTGCCTCATCGTGGTGAATTTCGGCGTGGGCACGTTCATGTTCGCCAAGCATCTGTGGGTGATCATGATCATCTACCTGCTGATCGGCGTCTGCCAGGCACCCACGTGGATCAACGGCAATCAGCTGATGCTGCATCTGGTGCCTCCCACGCGATTCACCGAAGGCGTGGCGTGGATGGGCGCGATGAACTCGATCGGCTCGTCAGCCGGCTCAGCCATCGCGGGTGTCTTCATCGATCACATGGGATCGCATGGAGGCTTCCTGATGGCGACCGTGCTGGCGATCACCTCGCTTGCCATCGCCTTCGTCGGCTTCCGGCAGATCAAATCCAGCACCGAAACCCCGACTCTGACCGAAGTCAGCGTGTGATACGCCGGATGCCGCTCCCAAAACTCGCAGATACAAGGCATTTTTGAAGGAAAACACACTCTATCTGCGAGTTTTGAGAGCGCATACCGCGCTACTTCGGCCAGCCCTCCGGCGTATGCGCGAGCGACCACAGGCCAAGCCGATGCGAAAAGCTGTTCTCCCACTTCGCTTCGAGCTCTTCCTGACTCAAACGGTTCTCGGACTTCCTCAAACGGTTCATCGCATTGGTATGCGTATCGTCAAGCAGCCACTTGCGGATCACGAAGTTCCAGATCATCACCACTACCGTGGCTACCAGCTTGCCGACATTCGTCCACAGCACGTACCGCGTGTGCATGGAATACATGGAATCATGCGGCATCCACGACGTGCTGGTCCACACGATCGCCTCGTTCATGAACCAGCCGATAAGCGCCGCCACGAAGAAAATCGCGATCTCCATCCAGCGCGCCATGTCCGGCCGGTGCTTGAACACGAATTTCATGCTCGCCAAGTAATTGAATATCAGCGAGACGAAGAACGAGATTGACGTGGCCAGCACGTTATGCATATGCGTCATCAGCAGAATGTTCATCAGTCCCCAGTCGATGATGAACGCGACCACACCGACAATACCGAACTTCATCAGCTGTTCAATCAATTTCCTCACATTGATTGTCTAATACATATCGCTGACTTCACACCGCGGTTTTCCTGAACCGCCACTGATTTCACACATGGCCGCACAGCCCGCGCCCGCCGCGGAACCGATTAGGATAGGGAACGAACCCAATCAAGGAGGAATCATGCCCGTTATCCACACTCACGTATCCGTCAAGACCACTCCCGAGCAGCGCGAGGCGCTGAAGGCCGCCTACGGCAAGGCGATCACGGCCGTCCCCGGCAAGTCCGAGGGCTGGCTGATGTGCCCATTCGAGGATGATATGCCGATCTACTTCGGCGGCAGCGACGATGCCCCGGCCGCATACGTCGAGGTCAATGTGTTCGGCCGTTCCGTGCCCGGTTCTGCGTGGGAGAAGCTGACCAGGTCGATCATGGCCGCGCTCAACAGCGAGCTCGGCATCCCCGAGGACCGCACCTACATCCGCTACACCACCACCACCGACTGGGGCTGGAACGGCGGTAACTTCTGAGCTCAGGTGTGATGGTATCCGCCGCTATATTGTCGCGCATGGCGTCACTGTGTGCGACCACCGTCACGCTGCGAGCCCTCACACAGTGACGTAAATCGCAAAACCCTTATTTTGCAAGGGTTGCGGGGGTGCGTCACGGAGTGTGAGGACGCACACAGTGACGTAACCCTCACACAGTGACACCTTTTCTGCGGCACACAGGTTGCCGATATATAAATGAAAGAGCCCCTTGCGGCCAGTCGGCCCGTATGATCGGCCGACAATCCGAAAGGGGTTGTGATGATGCAGTCACGGTGTGCGGCCAGCGCGAGTGCGGCATGATTCCGCATGCCACGCCGCCGCACACTCTCACAGCACGCGTACCCCGGCACCCCGGCGGCACGCCTCTGCCGCAATCAGACGATCTTGGGCATCGGGGTGGTCAGGGACGTGGTGAGGTTCACGTGAACCAGCCCGGCGCCTGCGTGCACTTCGACCTTCTTCAGGGTGACCGTACGCTCGTCTTCCGGAGCGCGGTCATTGTCGGTCATCGTGGCCGGGGACTTGACGGCGACCAGCGCCAGATCGTCCAGCGACATGCCGGCGGCCTTGCACAGATCATCCGCAGCACCCAGGGAATCCAGGAAACCGTCCTTGAGCAGCACACGGCTGGCCGGCACGCCGTAGGCGTTCTCGGCCACCCACTTCACGTTCTCCAGCAGGGCCATGCCCTTGTGGCTGTCGTGCTTGGACGGCATCGACGCGTTGGACAGCACATCGACGAATGCGTCGATCTGGTCGCTCAGGCCCTCGCCGCCGTCGCGATACAGGTTGCCGATGATGGGGTCGCGCAGCTCCAGACGGGCCGCGGTCTCGCGCAGTTCGGGAATCTGGTCGTCCTCGCCGTCCCACAGGTTCACCAGCGGGAACGCCGGAATGTCGAGCTTCTCCAAGCGATCCACGTGGAACGGGTAGCGCCACGCCAGCTCCGGGTCATCACGCCACGTCGAGGCGCGGGTCACGACGACCGCCGCGGACGGCCACTGCGCGCCATACTCGCGGCAGGCGATGTCGAGCCACTTCTGCGCTCCGGCGTCGGTGCCGTAACCGGCCTCGACGATGACCACATCGTGCAGGGCGCACGCCAGCTCCACGGAGACCAGCGTCGGGATGCCGATCGACACGTTGGCGAACGGGCCGCCATGCACATACACCGGCGAGCCGTTCACCGTCTCGGTGAGCGCCGGCTTGACCGCATCGGCGAGCATATCGGTGATACGCCACAGGTCGATGAAGTCGCCGAACTTGACTGGTTCGCCGTCCTTCGTGCCGGCGATCATCGCGGCCACGCGCTCGCCGATCTCATCCATCGAACGGGACAGCACGACGATCTGCATCAGCTCGGACGTCGGGGTGAGCACGACCTTCTCGGCGACGTTGTTCTTGCCCGCGTCCACGGTGATGGAACGCAGCGAGCGGGACGGCACTTCGGAGACGCGCGGCACGAGGATCGTGTCGATACGTCCCTCGTCCACAGCCTTCTCGGCGAAGGAGACGAGCAGGTTCTGCGCGGCGGCGATGGCGGCCATCTCACCGCACAGGCCCCAGTCGATGAGCTCGGGGTGGGTCAGCGAAGCCTTGCCGCCGCCCGAGGCACCGCCTTTGGAACCGGCGGCGGTGATGCCCATGCTCGGCTGGCGCAGCACGGCGGTCGCGTCGATGCCGCGAGCCCGCAGCGCATCGATCAGCGCGATCGTCGTCGTGGTCTTGCCCTCGCCGCGCGACGCCTTGAGCGGCGTATCGGCGGTGACGAGCACGACCTTGCCGTGCTTGCGCGGCGCGTCGGGATTGTCGTGCAGGTACTTCATAAACCCGAAGGCGTCGATCTTCTTGACCAGCCCGTACTGGCTGGTGAACTCCTCGATAGTAGTCATCAGTAGGTGAACCTTTCTGTAGATGTATGACGCTTGCTTACCGTCGAAGCGGCTGGCGGCCGAAAACGCTTGGCCGGGAGCCTCTCAGCGCATCAGTTGTCGGAGCGGTTGAAACCGTTCTTCATCTTCATGCTCACGGTGTAGAGCACGGTGTCGAGCAGCTGGTCGGTCTCGGTCTTGAGCTGGTCGGCCATGGTCTGGTTGGCGGCGGCGAGGATGTCGCGCACCTCGTCGTTACGGGTCGCGTCGATGATGTCCTCGGGATCCATCGGCTCGACGTCGCCGTCCGCGTTCGCCGCCTCCAACTCCGCGTCGGCCAAGGCGGCCGCGGCCTCGTCGGCACCGCCCAGACGCGCGACCTGCTCGTCGGTGGCGGCGATCAAACGGTGGCCCATCGCGCCGGTCTTCTCCTGATAGCGCTCGATGGCGTTGGAGGTCTCCGCGAACGCCGCGTCGCACAGCGCGGCGATGATGCGGTTCTCCCAGTAGAAGTTCTCGGAAGTCACGCGCGTGGTCGTGTCTTCCAGATACTTCGGCGTTTCGTTGACGTTCGGGTAGAACGGCACCAGCGTGTTGAACGGGTTGGAGCCGTAGGCGATCCACTGGATCGCGCGGTCCGACTGCGGACGGTACGGGCGAATCTGCATGACGGCCAGCTGGCTCTGGCGGTTGATGCCGATCGGGCGGTACATGTGGCGTGTGTGCTCATCGCCGAGGTGGCCGTACGGGTCGAACGGCGTGCCCTGATAGTGCGAGCTGAGCACGTACTTTACGTCCTCGATCGTCACCTTGCGCTCGGGCTGACGGGCCCACGGGATGTCGTCGCTGTCCGGGCGGTGGTCGGCCTCGGGGCCGTCCCACATCTCGTCGTACGGGTTGAGGAACCGCTGCATGACCCATGCACGCGGCGTGTTGTACACGTGATCAGAGTCGGAGTGCGAGCCGAAGGCATCACGCGGGTTGAACGGTGACGTCGATTCGACGGACAGATCAAGGTGATTGCGCTCGATGAATTCGACCAGATCCTCGGAGCACATGTGGTTCTCCTGCTCACCGAGGGCGTCATCGAGGTCGAATTCGTCGATGCCGAGCTGGTTCGGCATCGTCACATACGCTTCGTCGGGCACGCGCTTGGCGATCCAGTGATGGCCACCGACGGTTTCCATCCACCAAATCTCGTCGGCGTCCGAGAACGCGACACCGTTCATCTCATAGGTGCCGTATTCCTTAAGAAGGTCGCCAAGCCGCTGCACGCCCTCACGCGCGGTGGTGACGTACGGCAGCACGATGGTCAGGAAGTCCTCCTCGCCGATGCCGCCGGGCACGGCCGGCTCGTAATCCGAGTCACCTTCCCGCCCGTGTGCCGCCCGGTATTCCACAAACGGGTCGGCGCCGAGCACGCGCTCGTTGGTGGTCAGCGTTTCGGTGGCGCTCATGGCCACGTTCGCCTCGTTGACGCCGGCCTCGCCCCAGATGCCTTCCTTCAGATCGGCGTTCGGCACTGCGGTGTACTGCAGCGGATCGTCGGGCAGGTCAATGGTCAGGTGGCTGATGACGCTGCGGTATTCGCGCGGCTGTTCATCGGGCTTGACGACGATGAACCGCTTCGGGTTGAATTCGCCGTTGGCGGAATCCTCGTTGCGGGCGATGATGGTCGAACCGTCATAGCTGGCGTCCTTGCCGACCAGAATCGTGGTGCATGCCATAGTATTCGGTACTGTCCTTTCTTGCTGTGCACACGCTGTCGCGTGCACGTTGCGGCGCGCATCCGCGGCGCGCCTCCTGTCACATGAGTGTATGACTCCGTACGGGAGTATACGGCATCAGCCCTCAGGCTTTTCCGGTGATGAACATCACACCCTGATCGGTGACGTGGTCGACGTCACGCAGCGCGTGGAACAGCTCGTTGAGCCAGAATCCTTGGTTCAGACCCGGCAACGGCTTCGCGGTGCCCCACACGTGCAGCGAATAGTCGTGGTCCTTGTCGGGCGGCTGGGGCCCGTTATAGCGCATCGTCACCTGCGGATTCGTGCTGCCGACCAGCTTGCTCGCGGCCGACGTGCGGCCCTGCACGGTCTCGGGAATCATGGAGGGCAGCTGCCGGGAGAAGTCCGGCGGAATCTGCAGTGCATGGGAATCGTTGAAGTCGTACATCAGCGCGTCGATGGGCAGATTCGCGACCGTCCAGTGAATCCATTCGAATCCGCAGACCGGGATGGAGTCGGGGTCGGTGAACGCCCAGTGCAGGTACCGGGCGGCGGGATCGATCTCGTCGATATAGAACGGGAAGGAGATGACGGGCACGCCGTCGGTGCGGTATTCGGGCGCGGCGGCTTTGGCGAAGTCGTCGGGCATCACCGTGAAGTCAGCGGAAATCTTCATGTCTCCAGTATCGCGCATGAGCGTGACGTGCGGCACCCGGCTGCAGGCCACACCGCGCGCGACGGCAGACCGGCCGCAACAAGCCACCGTCCCCCGCCGGGGTTTATCCGACGGGGGACGGTGGAGAAAGAGTCAGTCAGGCCGACCGGTCACGACTGGCCGGTCTGACTGGGGATCAGGCGGAGTGCTTGCGGCGAATCATCACCACGCTCACTCCGACGGCGAGCAGCATCAAGCCGAGGCCGGCGAGCGCGCCGACGGCGGCGCCGGTCTTCGCGACACCGTCGCCCTTGCCGTCGCCGTCGTTCTTGCCGGTTTCGGCGGCCTTGACCGTGACGCTGTAGGTCACGTCGATGACCGTGCCGTCGGCCATCGTGTACTGCACGACGAAGCTGTCGTCACCGGTCTTGTCGCCGGCCGCATACACGAGCGTGCCGTCGGCGATTTCGGCCTTGCCGAGCTTGCCTTGCTTGATGATGGAGCGGCTCTTCCAGCCCGCCACGTCCTTCGGCTCGGTGACCGTACCGGTCTTGCCGGCGGTCACGTCGCCGGTATCGGCCTTGACGGACTTGTGGTCGGGCGTCGGCTTGGTCTCATCCACGACGGTGATCTCGACGCTGCCGGACTTGTCCGTGCCGTCGGTCGAGGTGGCCGTGATGACGACCTTGCCGGCCTTCTTCGCGGTGATGACGCCGTTGGCGTCGACCGTCGCGATGGATTCGTCGCTCGACTTCCACGTCACCTTCTTGTTGGTGGCGTTGCCGGGCTTGACGGTCGCGGTGGCCTGGAGTGTCTTGCCGACGGAGACGGTGGTGCCGGCCTCGACGGTGACCTCCACGCTGGTGACGGGGACGGTCTCGACGGGCTTGGCCGTCACGGTGATGTGGAGCGTGCCGGACACGCCACCGGCCGTGGCGGTGATGGTCACCGTGCCGGCCTTCTTGGCGGTCACGACGCCGTCCTTGTCGACCGTGGCGACGGACTCGTCGCTCGACTTCCACGTGACCGTCTTGTCGGTCGCGTCAGCCGGGGCGACGGTCGCCGTCAGGGTCGTGGAGGCGCCTTCGACGAGCTCCTGCTTGCCTGTCACGGTCACGGACTGGACCGGGATGACGGTCGGGGCCTTGTCGCTCACCGTGATCTTCAGCGTGCCGGACACGCCACCGGCCGTGGCGGTGATCGTCACTTCGCCGGCCTTCTTCGCGACGACCTTGCCGTTGGCGTCAACCGTCGCCACAGTGGCGTCGGAGGACTTCCACGTGACCGTCTTGTCGGTCGCATCGGCCGGGGCGACGGTCGCCGTCAGGGTCTGCTCTCCATCGACGGTCATCGCGGCGTCGCCGGCAACGGTGACGCTGGTGACGGGCACGGTCGCGGCGGAGACGGTGATCTCGATGGAACCGAACTTCGTCTTGTCGCCGTTCGACGTGGCGGTGATGGTCACCTTGCCGGCCTTCTTCGTGGTCACCACGCCGTTGGCGTTGACCGTAGCTACGGCGGCGTCGGAGGTCGACCAGGTGACGGACTTGTCGGTCGCATTGGCCGGGGCGACGGTCGCCGTCAGAGTGACGGTGTCGCCTGCGGTGGCGGTGTTGGCGCCGGTCACGGTCACGCCGGTGACGGGCACGTTGGCGCTCGCCTTCTTCGCGATCGTGTACGTGGTGCCTGCGGTGGTATCGAACACGAGCAGCGAGGCGCCGTCCGCGTTGGTCACGACCTTGGCGTTCACGGCGGTGTCACCGTTCTTGACCTCGTAGTTCTGGGCGCCGCCGGCGGTGATCTTGACGGCCGCCTGCTTGCCCTTGTTGGAGGTCAGCCTGACTTCGGTGGCCTTGCCGTTCTTCCAGGTCGTGCCGACGGTGAAGTTGCCGCGGGCCACGAGGCCGCTCACCGAGCCGTCCGCCCAGGCGTCGGGCAGGGCGGGCAGGATGTTCGTGTAGTTCACGTACTTCTTGCCGTCGGTGTCGGTGAAGGTGGAGTTGGACTGCAGCAGCATTTCGTCGACACCGGAGGTGTTGCCGAAGTTGCCGTCAATCTGGAACGGCGCATGGTAATCGAACAGGTTTGCATACATCGCGTTCTTGAGCTGCAGCTCGACCAGCTTGTACGTGGTGTTGCCGTCGCCGGTGCGAGCCCACGAATTGATGCGCTGGCCAATGGCCCAGCCGGTGTTGGACTGCAGCACGTTGCCCTTGAAGCAGCGGTACCTCAGCGAGGTCTTGGCCGCATCCATGTACTCGGAGTTGTCGATGGTGATCAAATCACCGGGGAACAGTCCGAGCAGGTGGGACATGTGACGGTGCTGGTTGTCCGCCTGGTAGCCGCTGATGGCGGATCCATCCTTCTTCTTGCCGAGCGCACCTTCGAAGTACCATTCCTTGATCTGGCCGGAGTCGCCGACCTCGATCGGCTTGAGCAGGCTCTTGGCGCAGCTCCAGGAACGGTTGGCGTTCGCATCGGTGAAGTTGCCGTTGTCGCCCTTGGCCCAGTTGTCGGCCGAGCAGTCGGTGGTATTGCCGACCAGACCGTCCGGATCTCCCTTGGCCTTGGCCGCCTCGATGGCGTCGTTGAGCATCTGCCACACGAGCGAGCTCTCGTACGTGTTGCCGTCGGTGCCCAGCGGGCCCTGTTCGGGCGAGTACGCGACGCCGGTAGTCAGGCGGTCACCGGAGCTGGAGCCAGCCTTGTGCAGCATGTAGTTGACGTAGAAGTGCGATTCCTCCTTGAGCAGCGCGTACACGCGATTAAGCAGGGCAGGGTCGCCGGAGTACTCGTACGCCTCGTACACGTTCTGCAGGATCCACGGCACGGCGGCCGGGCTCCAACCCCACGAGAACGATTGACCGGGTGCAGTCCAGCCGTAAGCGGTGTTCTCGGTGTGGGCCATGTAGCCCTCGCCCTCGCCGATCGGCGTGGTCTCGGGGTTCGTCGTCTCCGCGCCCGCGTAGACCTTGGCGGTCACACGGCCGGGCTTGACCAGACCCTCCACATACTCGATGAGCGGCTCGGCGAGCTCTCCCATGTTGGCCGAATAGGTCGGCCAGTAGTTCATCTGGAGGTTCACGTTCATGTGGAAGTCGGAGCCCCAAGGCGTGTTGCCGTGGGCGTTGTCGCCCGCGGTGACCGACCAGATGCCCTGCAGGTTGCTGGGCAGCTGACTGTTCTCACGGGAGGAGCCGATGGTCAGGTAGCGGCCGTACTTGTACACCAGCGTCTCCAGCTCGCGCTTCTGCGCGGTGGTTGCGGAGCCCCTCTGGTACGCCTTGAGCAGCGCGTCGGTGGCGACGGCGCCGTCGGAGCTGTGGCCGGACTGGCCCAAATCGATCTTCACGCGGTCGTAGATGGCGGAATGATCGGCGATGTGCGCTTTCTTGACGGCGGTGTAGCCCTTGTTGGCGGCGTCCTGCACGACCTTGGCGACGCGGGTATTCACCTCGGCGGCGGTTTCGCCGGTGCGGTAGGACGGATACTTCTGCTTGTAGTCCGTCGCGGCGGCGATGTACAGCGTGACCGCCTTCGCGTCGGAGACCTTCAGCGAAGCGCCGTCGGAGCCTTCGGAGAGCGTGCCCTCACCGTTGTCGAGGACGACCTTGATCTGCGAGTTGTACAGCAGGCCGTTGTTGCCGAGAGCGCCCTTGACGGTGAGCGTGTCACCCTTGACCGTCGTGGTTTCGCCGGTCTTGGAGTAGTTCGTGTTGGTCGGCATGCTGACGTTGAAGTTCAGCTTGCCGGCTTTGCTGGCCGTGAGGCGGGCGACCATGACATTGTCGGGGTTCGACGCGAAGTATTCGCGCGTGTAGGTGACGCCGTCATGCTTGAACGTGACGTCGGCCTTGCCCTTGCTCAGGTTCAGGTCGCGGCGGTATTCGGTGACGGTCGTGTCGTTGAACCCGTAGTCGAGGTAGATGTCGCCCCAGTTCAGGTAGTTGCCCTGCTCGGCCGCGTTCTCGCCGCCGGTCAGGTTGCCGGGATTGACCGTCTCGGCGCCGTTCGCGAGCTGCTTGTTGAGCGCGCGCAGCGTGGCGCCGTTCTGACCCTTGGTCTCGTTGTTGCCGCCGTTGTAGCTGGTCGAGGATCCGGGGCCGCCGGTCCACAGCGTCTCCTCGTTGAAGGTGACGCGTTCACGGCTGACCTCGCCCCAGACGGTGCCGCCGATCTTGCCGTTGCCGAACGGCAAGGTGGTCTGCTGCCAACGGTTGTTGTCGGGGTTGCCGTAATTGCCGCCGGCGGTGGCGGTGGCGTCGGTCTGCGACGCGGGCTGCTTGTACCACAGCCAGTCGTCTTTGCTGGTGTCGCCGTCTCCACCGTCCTCAACACTGGCGATGACATAGGCGTTGAACGAAGCGGCGATTTCGGGGTCCTTGTTGTACTTCACGGTAATAGGCCATACGCCGATGCTGGCACTATCGAAAGCGCTGGTGTCGATGGTGTAATTATCCTCACCGTTGCCTTCGGTCAGCGTCTTGACCGTGCCGTCGGCCGTGCTGGTGGCCTTGACCACGAGTCCGGCCTTGTCGAACGCCTCGCCCTTCTGGTACTTGACCTTGGTCGGGCCTTCGATGCTCAGCGTGTATGCCTTCGGCTTCTTGGTGACGGACAAGGTCGGCTGCATGGCCTCGGTGGCGCCGGTCAGCGAGGTGACTTCCTTGCTGCCGAAACGCATGTCGGACTTGTTGAGCTCGCCCAGGGCCAGCGTGATCTTCTTCTCGGTGGCGCCGGCGCTGAACTTGGCGAACTCTGCCTTGATGATATCGGTCACGTCGAGCAGAACCTTCTTGGCGTTGCCCGATTCGACGGTCATGCCATCGGAATACTTCTTAGATCCATAAGCGAACGCATGGGACGTCGCGGTCTTCGTGGTATCGGTCACCTCGAAGTCCGGGCGGTTCGCCCACGTGGCATTGTTGGTGTCGCAGGGAGCGGTGCCGGTGCACCGCGACGTGTCAACAGCGACCACCTTGACCTTATCGGTGGCCGTGGCGGTCTTGTCTGCACCGGCGTAGCCCAGATACGTCAAGGTGAGGATGGAGTGCTCGGGCGCCGCGGTGTAATCGGACAGGTCGAACGTCATCAGACCCATCTTGGCGTCTGTGACATCGTTGACATCGGTGGACTTGAACTTCTCACCGAAGTCGCCGTAATCGCCTGCCGGCTGCAGCGCGCCGACATAGGCCGCAGTGTTCTTCTTCTGGTTCTTCTCGCTGGCCCATGCCTGCAACGTGGTGTCGGCGGAGGGCTTGAGATCGTCCTTGGCGGACACGGAAACGGTCAGGTTCGGAGCCATGTCTGCGGTCGCGCCGTTCAGGGACGTCGTGCCTTCGGAACTGGCGAAACGAACCTCGGTCTTCTTGGTCTCGCCCACGGCCAGGGTGATGACCTTCTTGCCTTCGGCGAACTGCTGGCGCACGATTTCGGTCACATCTACGGTGACCTTCTTGGTATTGGCGGGAACCACGGTGATGGCGTCGCCCGCGTAAACCGTCGTACCGTACTCGAACGGCTTGGACTCGGCGACGAGTGAGGAGTCGTTGATGCTGAACTTCGGCTTGGTCGCGCCGGTCGCGACATTCGCGCCGCAGTCTGTGGCGTTATTGGTGCACACGGTGGTGTCGACGGGGGGTCACCTTGATGGTGTCGGTGTCGGTGGCCGTCGGGTTGCCGCGGTAGCCGAGGTACGTCATCTCGAACGTTGCGGAATCGGGGGCATGGTCGTAGGCGCTCAGGTCGAACGTCAGCAGGCCGGTCTTCAGATCGGTGGTGTCCGCGGCATCCGTGGACTCGAACTTCTCGCCGAACACGCCTTGCGAGGGCCCTTGCAGTGTGCCGATGTACGGCTTGGACGCCATTGAGGAATTCTTCTCGCTCGTCCATGTCTGCAACGTGGTATCGGCGGAGGGGGTGATGGTTGCTGTGGTGGAGGACGAGGCGTCGGACGCTGCCGCTCTCGTCGTGCCGACCGCGACGGCCGACGCAGTAGTCCGGCCAGCAGCATGCCGACCGTCGCGCAGGACGCCACCAGTGGCATCAGACGCGATGACATCGCTCTATGTTTCATATTTGGTTCTTTCTCCTATAGGGCAGCCAGCAGCTTTGCCGGCTCATGTTAATATATACATTGTTTACTAAAAGAATCAAGTCCGTCGGCGACTTGTGTCTTCAATTGGAACCACAGCTCTCAGAGAGTCCCTGGATACCGTTGTTCCCAGAATTACGTAACATTCTTGGCATTATTATCACAGGGTGCAGGGCCGCCGGCAAGACCGCCCCCAGCCTCGCTACGCTCGGCAGCTCCTGACAGCGGGAGCACACCATCCGCGCCATCGGCCGGCCAAGTCGTCAGCGCAGCCGGTCGCGTACCACACCAGCGCAAAATCACATCAAAATCGCATTGTGTGGCCAGCCAGTCTGCCTCACAATGAAATGTGAACCCTCACATCACGTGGTGTGGCACAACATGCACCGCAGAACCGCCATTTTTCAACGGCCCGAAACGACTCCTCCGATGCCCGCGTACCACACCAGCCCAAAAACCATCGAAAAACGCATTGTGTGGCAGACCGAGAGGGCGATACGCGCCGGACGCCCCTCTGCTCTCGTCATAATCATGTTCTATGGAAGCACACCGGCCATCTGCCGCACCAGCGCATCCGCTCTCAACAATCCTTCTCCCGTTTGCGTCGCTATGTGCGCGCCGAAACGACGACTGTGCGCACATAGGGACGCGAACCACAGTCCCCGAACCCGTCGCGCACCATATATAGGAAATTCTCCGCCCATCACTCGCCTACATAGCAAACAGCCCGGCGAGCCCACGCACGGCGCACTGCCATGCGTAAGTTCACCGGGCTGTCAGCCTCATCAATCCAGCGAGCGCAACGGGCGCTCCATCAATCGGTGAGTGTGAATTGGCTGTTGTAGAGGTCGGCGTAAAACCCTCCCGCCGCGAGCAGTTCCTCGTGGGTACCGCGCTCGATCACGTCGCCGTGGTTCATGACGAGAATCATGTCGGCGTCGCGGATGGTGGAGAGGCGGTGCGCGATGACGAAGCTCGTGCGCCCCACGGTCAACGCATCCATGGCCTTTTGGATGAGTTCTTCGGTGCGGGTGTCGACGGAGGAGGTGGCTTCGTCAAGGATGAGGATCGGAGCGTCCTGCACCATGGCGCGGGCGATGGTGAGCAGCTGGCGCTGTCCTTGGGAGAGCGAGGTGTTGTCGTCGAGCACGGTGTCGTAGCCCTGCGGCAGAGAGCGCACGAAGTGGTCGAGTCCGACGGCCTTGCATGCGGAGACGATCTGCTCGTCGGTGACGCCGGGCTTGGAGTAGGCGATGTTTTCGCGCACGGTGCCACGGAACACCCATGTATCCTGCAGGACCATGGAGAACTGGTCGTGTACGTTCCAGCGCGGCACGGAAGTGGTGTCGATGCCGTCGATGGAGATGGAGCCGCCGGAGATCTCGTAGAAGCGCATCAGCAGGTTGACCATGGTGGTTTTGCCGGCGCCGGTCGGACCGACGATGGCGACTTTCTGGCCGGCGGAGACGCTTGCCGAGAAGTCATGGATGATCGGCTTGCCGGGCTCATAGCCGAATCGCACGTGACTGAATTCGACGTCGCCGCGCACGGTCCGGGGGTTGCCGGCCGCATCGTAGCCGAGCAGCTGCGAACGCTGCGAAGCCGTCATACCGGCGGTGGCATTCGCGCGAGTGCCGCGATGCGCCAGCTTGCCGCTGTCCGTCCGTGCCGTGCTCGCAGCGGCATCAGCCACGCCGAGTTCGGCCTTGGTCGGTTCCGCATCCATCTCCGGCTCTTCGAGGAAGCCGAACACGCGCTCGGCGGCGGCCGCGCATCGCTGCAGGTTCTGGAACGCCTGCGCGAACTGGCTCAACGGCTGGGTGAACAGGCGGATGTACATCATGAACGCGACGATCACGCCGAATTCGATCTGCCCGTCCATGGCGAGCGCCGCACCGACCACGCACACGATCACGTAGCCGAAGTTGCCGACGAAGTTCATCAGCGGCATCATCAGACCTGACAGGAACTGCGATTTCCAGCCGGATTCGTACAGGTCGGCGTTGTACTTCTCGAAGCGGCGGATTGAGTCGGCCTCGCCGTTGTACGCCTTGACGATGAGGTGGCCGGCGTACATCTCCTCGATGTGGCCGTTGACGTCGCCGAGCGCCATCTGCTGGCGGGCGAAGTATTTCTGCGAGGATTTCATGATGACCATCATGATGATGAGTCCCAGTATGCTCGCGCCGATCGCGCACAGGGTCATGATGACGTTGTTGTAGAACATCATGACGAGCGCGCCAACGAACAGCGTCGCCGAGGTGATGAGCGAGCCGAGGGACTGGCCGAGCGTCTGGCCGATGGCGTCGACGTCGTTGGTGATGCGGGAGAGTACGTCGCCGTAGCTGACCTTGTCGAAGTATTTGAGCGGCAGCTTGTTGATTTTGACCGAGATCGATTCGCGCAGGCGCTGGGCGGTGCGCTGGGTGACGTTCGCCATCATCCAGCTTTGCACGTAGCTGAGCACCGCGTAGCCGACGTACAGTGCGACGAGCAGCCAGGCGATGCGGCCGACGGCGTTGAAATCGACCGAGTTCATCACCGGCTTGCCGTTCACGATGGCCGGCAGTCCCTTGACGATCTCGTTGGTCATGTCCTTGAGCTTGTCCGGTCCGATGATCTGGCATATCGTGCCGGCCGCGCCCAGCACGAGCGCAATGATGATGACGGGCAGGTAGTTGCGGCAGTAGTGGACGAGCTTGCCCATCACGTTGCCGAAATTGGCAGGCTTTTCGACCGTGCGGCCGCCGCCCATTGGTCCTCTTGGTCCTGGCATTTGTTACTCCTTAAAAGTCCGTATTGATCTCACGCGGTCAGTTCCGACTGACTGAGCTGGGATTCGGCGATCTGACGGTAGACATCGCAGGTGTCGAGCAGTTCCTGATGGGTGCCTTGGCCGACGACCTTGCCGTCATCGAGCACGATGATGCGGTCGGCGTTCATGATCGTGCCGATGCGCTGGGCGACGATGAGCTTGGTGGATCCCTTGGCTTCTTTGGCGAGTGCGTCGCGAACTTCGCGGTCGGTCTTGAAGTCGAGCGCGGAGAACGAGTCGTCGAAGATCAGGATTTCGGGGTGGCGGTAGACGGCGCGCGCGATTGACAGGCGCTGCTTCTGGCCGCCGGAGACGTTGGACCCGCCTTGTGCGATCGGGGCGGTGTATGTGCCGTCCATGCGCTCGACGAACTCGGTGGCCTGAGCGACGCCGGCCGCCGCCTTGACCCGGTTCATCTGTTCAGTCGGCATTGCGGCGCCTTCCGCTCTCTTGCCCGCGGTGATGAGTTCGGCTTCGCGTTTGCGGCCGGCCGGAGTGGAGGTGTCGGCCATTTCGACGTCCGCGGAGCTTGCCCCGTTCACGTCGTCGCCGTAGCTCACGTTGGATGCGACCGTGCCCTTGAACAGCACGGACTGCTGCGGCACGTATCCGATCTTGTCGCGAAGGGCTTTCAGATCGTATTCGCGCACGTCCACACCGTCGACGAGCACCTGCCCGGCCGACACGTCGTAGAAGCGCGGCACGAGGTTGATGAGGCTGGACTTGCCGGAGCCGGTGGAGCCGATGAACGCGACGGTCTGGCCCTTTTCGGCGGTGAAGTCGATGCCTTCGAGCGTCGCCTCGCGTGAGCCGGGGTAGGTGAAGCTCACATTGCGGAACTCGACGGTGCCGGTTTTCCCGCCGCCCAGACGCGCCACGTCGGCGGCGGTCTTGGTGCCGGTTTTGACGATCGGATCGGTGTCGAACACTTCGAGCACGCGTTGCGCGGACACGTCGGCGCGCGGCCAGAGCACGAATACCATGCTCATCAGCAGGAAGCTCATGATGACCTGCACGGAGTAGTTGGAGAAGACGACCATGTTGGAGAACACGTTGAGCTTGTCCGTCAGGCCGGCGGCGTCGATCAGATAGGCACCGATCCAGTAGACGGCGAGCATCAGGCCGTTCAGGACGGTGTTCATCAGCGGCATCATGAACGCCATGACGCGGTTGGTGAACAGCTGCGTGTCGGTGAGGTCCTTGTTGGCCTTGGTGAACTTGGCCTCCTGGTAGTCCTCGGCGTTGTAGGCGCGCACGACGCGCAGGCCGGTGAGGTTTTCGCGGGCCACGAGGTTGATGTTGTCGGTGAGCTTCTGCATGGCCTTGAACTTGGGCATGACCATGGCCATCATGATGACGACGGCGACGAGCAGGATGACGACGGCGATGCCGGTGGCGAGAGTCCATTCGAAACCTTCGCCGGCGATCTTGCATATGGCCCATACGGCCATGATCGGCGACTTGACGATGAGCTGCAGGCCGATGGTGATGAACATCTGGATCTGCGTGATGTCGTTGGTGGAGCGGGTGATGAGGCTCGCGGTGGAGAATTTGCTCATTTCGGCGGGGCCATAGGATTCGACCTTGCGGAATTCGAGCGAGCGCAGGCGCTGGGTGAATGACGAGCCGACGCGTGCGGAGATGTAGCCGGTGACGATGGCACAGGCGACGGAGCCGAGGGAGATGAGCAGCATCTTGCCGCCGGCGATCCAGATGTCGCTCATCGCGCTGCCCGGCGTCTCGACGAGCGTGGTGATGTCTGACATGTAATCGGGCAGTTTGAGGTCGAAGAAGACCTGCCCGACGATGGTCACCAGGGCGATGAGCATCTGACCGATCTCCGCTTTGGAGAGGTATTTCAGGATGCGAAGCATTGGCTTTCCCCTTGTGTTTTGTTGGTGATTGGTTACGTTATTTGCCGCGGCATCGATATCCGATGCCCGAATTAGTTTCTGTTGTTAGATTACTTACAGTGTAAGATATTACGCATTATTCTGTGTATTCGCTGTGAATGGCGCGCTTTGCGCTGGCTGCGCACGAGAGACACGGCACGCACGCCGTCCCCCACGTCATCCGCAGCCGGCGGAAGAAGCTACTCCTCGCCGGCCTTCGCGCGCTCGGCCCGCATATGATCGGCGACACGCCTGTCACGCTCGGCGAACGCAGCCCGCACCTCATCGGGGGTCGGGCGCGGAGCGCCGGGATGGCAGATGGCCATGTATGTCGAGAACTCCGACAGCAGATCAACGAACTCGCGCGTGCGCCGCTCCCCCATCTGCGAGAAGATCCAACAGATTGCCGAACGCATCTCCTCCAAGTCGCACTTGGACCGCTCTCGCCCAGCATCCGTAAGGTTCACGCGGATGATGCGGCGGTCGTCCGGGTCGATGTCTCGGGTGATCAACCCTTTTTTCTCCAGAGCGGCAAGCACTGTGGAGATGCGGCCGGAGCTGGCCTTCAGCGAACTGGCGAGCTGCGACGGCGTCATGGTGCCGCGCAGTGCGAGCTCGTGCAGAATGAATGGCTCGCCATGCGCACCGCGCGCGAACTCCTTCTGCATCTTGGAACGGTTGCCCCACACGCTGGCGTACAGTTCGCTGAGCGCCTCCCGCTCAAAACCCATTTCGCACCGCCTTCCGATTCGACCATTGCCGCACTACCGCGCTCCGCGGAGTACCGCCAATACATTCCAGCGGCATATACATCGTGCAAACATCTGTAATATTATCTCATACCGTAAACAATTTACAGTATGTGATTATATGTCCGCGCTTTACTCCCCCGCTACTAAACTTAATCTGTACGCTTTTTCCGTGCAACAATTCTATGGCGACACTAACGAAGCAAACGGTATCGAAACAGAAAACGTCCCGGCTTGACATTCGACTGACGGATGCGCAACGGCAGCTCATCGAGCGTGCCGCCGAGCTGACCGGCAGCACGCTCACGCAATGGACCGCTCGCCATCTCCTGGAATCAGCCCGTAAGAATATAGAAGAAGCAACCGTCCTGCATCTGGAATCACAGGCATTCGAAGATTTCATACAGGCATTGGATCAGCCGGTTCCACCAGCAGCCGAAAAACTCATGGAAAGGGATCCGCAGTGGGCATGATCCATCATTTCCAACGTCCGCGCAAGCTCGGCCCGGAAGAGAGAATGGGGGAAGTTCTCTTGTGGAGTACCGTTCATCGACAAGTGGGCCGCACAACGCGCACCGTCATCGGCCCAGCATGGGACGGCCGTCGCGTACGTGTCATTCACTGCGTCAGGTGAACCGGCGGGATTCTACACGCTGAGTGTATATTCGGTACTGCGAGCACGATCCGCCAGCGGCGCACTAGGGTCACGTGCGCTCATTGTGGAACCTTACGACGATAAAGCACGCGCGTTCTATGCGCATTTCGGTTTTCAACCGATTCCCGGAACCACCAGCATGTATCTCAGGCTCGTTTGACGACGAGCCTGTTCCGTATTTATGACGGTGACTCATAGCGTTGATTCACGGCAGTAAAGACAGCTCCTCAGGGGCGAGCGTGAGATTGACTGCGGCGAACGAGTCCCGGACCTCATGCGGGTTGCGGGCACTGGGAATGGTGAACAGACGGTCATATCTGGTCAGCTCCCACGCGAGCACCACACGCTGGTACGAGACGCCGCGGGCCGCTGCGACCGTGCGGAACGGATCATACGCATGACTGTCGAATGCGTCCAGGAACCCGCCGAGCGGCGACCAGCACACAAAATCAAGACCGAGATCGGCGCAGTGACCCATCGTATGCTCGGGGTCGGGATGCGATGGCGAGAACTGGTTCTGCACCGCAATCAGACGGTCGCCGAGAATCCCACGGGCGGTGTCAATCTGCGCATTGTCCACGCGCGAGATGCCGGCGAACCGAATCACGCCCTCATCCAGCAAGGTTTTCAGCGCGCCGACCGTATCCTCATACGGAACCGCGGGGTCAGGGCCATGCGAATACAACAAATCGAGCGCGTCGACGCCGAGGCGGAGAGCGGACTCCTTCGCGTCACGAATCATCGTCTCCGGGCGCGAGTCGGCCATCCACCCGTACCGGCTGCCGGCCGCCTGCAGGTGCTGTCGCTCGGATGCGGATGCGCTCGCGCCGTCGCCCGGGGATTGCTGAGGATCTTCCGCGTCGCGGTTCGTCACTTCCAGCGTTCGGCGATAACCAGTCTTCGTGGCGACCAGAACCTCATCGCGCGGACCGCTCCAGCTGGCGAGCGCCGCATGAACCAGCATCTCGCCGTACCCGAAATCACGCGGCACGCCTGTACCGTCAGGCCCCGGTTCGCTTGGCAGATAATACGACCATGCGGTGTCGAGATAACGCACTCCGGCGTCAAGCGCGGCATGGATCGTGCCGATGGCCGTCGCCCGGTCCGGGCGTCCCTCGATAGAGAGCGCCATCGTTCCCATGCCGAGGCGCGGCATGCGCGCTTTCCCCGCAAACTCCACAACGTTCGATGTCACCATGCCACCATCATCCCACGCGACACGAACACAGGGCCGACTGGCAATGCGCCAGCCCATGAGTCCCGGCCCCGGTTCCTTTCGACTTGTTCCGGCGAAAGTCCCATCCGAAGACACTCAAATGGGACTTTGGCGGGATGGGTGGACTTCACCTCCCGCGTGAGGCCCCGGCAGTCAACAAAAAGTCGGCCGGCCACCGAATAGGTGACCGACCGGCATCATATGCCGGTCCGCTGATTCAGCGCCGGGGCTCGCGCCGACGGCGGGCGGCAAGCGCCGCGCCGGCACCGACCGCGAGCAGTGCCGCGAACGCGCCGAACACGCCGCTCACAGAGGCGCCGGTCTTCGACAGGCCGGGCTGCTTGTTGCCGGCATCCGGCTTGTTCGGCTTCACCGTGTCGCCGGGTTTCGTCGGCTCAGTCGGCTTCGTCAGTTCGGTCGGTTCGATCGGCTTGCTCGGTTCGATCGGCTCGGACTTCTCCCTGACGGTCACGACACGCTTGACCGTGTACGACGCACCTTCGGAGTCGGTCACCGAATACGTCAGCGTGTATTCACCGGCCTTCTCGGTGTTCACCGAACCTTCGACCAGGATCTTGTCGGTCAGATCGCCGTCCTCCTCATCGGAAGCGGCCGCACCGGCCTTCGGGTCGAACGCGTCGACGTTGATGTTCTGCTTCGCGGATGCGTTGAGCAGCTGGTAGGTGGCACCGTCGGACGTGTTGAAAATCCACCGGGCCGCGGGGTCGGACTTGGCGTCTTCCACCGACTCATCGCTGAAGGCGTTGGTGCCGTCCTTGGCGACGAGCACCTTGCAGTCCGTATTGGTGATGACGTAGGCCTTGAAGTCGGGGCGCTCGGTGTCGGACTGGTCGATCTGGGTGAACTTCCAGGCCTGCTTCTTGGCGTCGGTCAGGGTCTCGGGCGTGTCGGCGATGGACAGTGTGGAATCGCCGGAAGCCGTGGCGGACAGGTTCTTGCCGGACTGCACGCCGACAAGCTGGTAGGTGTGCCCGACCAGGCGATCACCGAGACGGGATGGAACGCCCACAAGGCGTTCCGCGCCATGCCGCACGACGCGCAGACCGCATTTGCCATCCGCATGCTGTTCACCCACCGCGACGCGGACCGCTACGGCGCCGACATGTTCCTGCACTACGAGCGCGGCTTCAACGTGCGCTTCGAGGGTGCCGGCTCGAACAACTACTGAATTCGGGCATCGGAGCGCCAGAGGGATCCCGGACGCGCGAGCCGCCAAGCGCGACACACGCACAACACGCGACGGTTTTGCTTGTCCGCGAGTCTGTGGTATTCTGTTTGAGTTGTCTGTTGAGGCCAAAAGGCCGCGGCAAACAGCGCAATGGAGGATTCGCCTAGTGGTCTATGGCGCACGCTTGGAAAGCGTGTTGGTGTAACAGCCTCACGAGTTCGAATCTCGTATCCTCCGCCATCAGGGTTTTGGCTTCGCACCAAAGCCCTTTTTCTTTCTCGAAAATGGCGGAATTTCAACGATTTCAGCCAATCTGCCACCTTCACATAATCTCCCCAGAAGCACGTGAAGCGCCTTTTATCCATGTACAATCAGTGGTAAATAGCGTGGTACTTTTCTGATGCACCGGATTTTTACCACGGATTGTCCGATTACCACTCTTGGAGGCGACATGGGCAACAGGCGCAACTTCGGTTCAGTCAATGCCCGCACAAGCAAAAGCACTGGCCACAAGTATTATGAGGCCCGTTACCGCCCGCCGATCGAAGCGCGCGCGAAATGGCCTAATCTGCCCCAGTACATCACCAAGAACTTCCCCCAGCGCCACATGGCCGAGGCGTGGCTGTCTGAAGCCAAAAGCGAGATCGACGATGGAAGATGGATCCCGCCAGTCATCGCGTCGAATCGGAGTGCTGCCTTCCAAGTCACCTTCGGCGAATATGCTGCGAATTTCGTGGAGAACCGCCGCAAGAAAAATGGCGAGCCACTGGCCATCACCACCAAGCAGAAGTACGAACAGTACCTGCGGGACTATCTGATTCCCGTGTTGGGCAACAAACTGATGGGCGGTATTACTCCGAAAGACATTCAGGCCTGGGCTGACACCATGCCGCTGGGGGCTGCGGGAGAGGGCGGGGCCATCAAGCGCAAAGTGTGGGAGCTTTTGCGCGCCATCTTCAATCATGCTGTGGAAACACCTTTGGATATGGACGGCACCACGCTGCTCACGAAATCTCCCGTACTGATTGAAGTCAGCAAGCCGTGCTCGGACGTGGCCTATGGCAATGTGTCGGCGGAAGAACTTGAGACGCTCTATCAAGCCATGACGCCACGTTTCGCACCGGTCATCTATCTGATAGGAATCATGGGCATGCGCCCCGGCGAGGTCACAGCGCTCCAGCGTCAAGATATCGTGCTTGCTGACGATCT
>ERZ1031278.104-NODE-104-length-24871-cov-28.317779_pt1 | contig 24871 bp, 28 predicted proteins | sample MGYA00518738_ERZ1031278 | MGnify/ENA primary metagenome ERZ1031278 (study PRJEB33719, sample SAMN04261329) | wastewater metagenome | biome: periurban shantytown; feature: human; material: feces | host: Homo sapiens | place: Peru: Lima | collected 2012-07-26 ...
TTATTTGAGCGTATTATATGCTTTGAAACCGTGTTCCCGCTTATATACAAATGCCGCAAACCGGGCAACCCATCATGAGCTGCCCGGTTTTGTTTTGGTGAGCTGGGATAAAAACCCTTTCTGCAATTATTTCTCCCTATTCTGTTGATTCAAAAACCATTGAATGTTGAGTCATTGTTTCCACAGCGGTTTTTACTTGAAGAATTACTCTTTCTTTTTGGACTTTTTATTTTTTAAACGATCCGAAAGCCGTGCCATAAGTGATTTGTGTGCCAGTCGCAGTGCTTCGGGAAATTCAGGAATCTTTCGAACCCGAAACCAGTACCATGTTGACAGAGCCAAGCTGCCTATAGACACCATAAATAACTCGAGTGCAATTTCCTCGTTCTTAAACTTGAAAAATACAGGCAGTGCAATCAGCGCGAAAGCCAGAGAGCGCAGCAGCAGTCTGTATGGTTTATCGCCGCAGAACAGTCCGACTATAATGCAAGTCAAAGGCAGAAATCCAAGCCAATCTACAGTGATATTACATAGACCTTCAAAAAGCTTTAGATAAAAACAGTCATGTTAACACTTCTTTTTGATATAATTAAGGGAGCTGCTCCTCTGCCTTTTGCCGCCTGCACATAGGCCGCAGAATGTCTGCCGCGTTCAGAACAGTGGTCGGAATTAAAGCAAGGAACCATGCCGCACAGTAAAAGAAACTGTAAGCACCCTGTTTCAGCAGTGCATCAAACAATTTCTGCCTGAAAAAGCCGATGCACAGCAGCAACGCGACAATGAAAATGCGAACGATGAGGTTTATCCGTGCAGAGGCAGCATTCTCCGAACAGGTTCGTTCCTTTTTGTTTCGGAAGAACGCCCGCCCGATGAAACAGCAGGCAAGCAGAGCTATGCAGGAAAGCACTGCAAACTCAACCGACAGTTTCAGCACGATTGACAGCAAGGCGGTCAGCGCCGCAGCGATACAGCTTGCCGCACAAAATGCATTGCAAAGCTTTTTGCTGAAGCCGTATCGGTCATAGAAACTGAAACTCAGATAAACCAACGGTGCGGCCATTCCTGCACTGAAAGCTAATGTACTCATGATTTGAATCCTCCGTAATTACCAATCGATATATCCGCTGTTTGGACGCTTATCGTGGGCATCAATCCAGTCAAAGATAAATCCGCCAATATCAAAGAACGCAGAAATGACCGCAAATATTGCCCCTATTGACTTTACAATTTTATTTGCAATCATCGCCTTCAGTCCAGCTTTTAAAAGCTTTGTTCTCAAGGTGTGTGTTATATAATTGGCGGCGGCTCGACGTCCCATTTTTTTAATAAATTTCTCGAGCGTTTTGCTCACAGCACTGACGGCTCCACCGACAATTAATGAAATGGCAAGGTTTATTGCACCCGAAACGAACCATCTTGCTCGATAAAAATCATACCAAGCATAGCAACCGGTTGCATCTACTAAATTCACCGGATTATTTTCACAATAAGCAAAAAGGTTATGAGAAGGAATTGTTCCGGTTACACCGATGAAATCAACATCATCAGCATTTATGAACCTTCCGGTATCGGGGTCATAATAGCGAGACTGCAGATAGTACAATCCTGTTTCAGTATCGTAGTAATACCCGCGATAGCGGATGGGATTATCCTTTCCCAGCGTTGAAGCAAGAGAGCCGGTTGTTGAAAGCAGCTTGCCCCATGCGTCATATCGGTATTCTACCACAGTGGTGCCGCTTCTATCAATAATACCAACGACATCATTTTGCCCATTGCGAAGATAGTAATACTCAGTGCCGTTATATTTCACAGAGACCATAGTGCCGTCCGTATCGTAGCTGTACTGCATTGCAGCCGCTACGATACCATTGACATTGCGTCTCATCTCTGAAACGAGCTGTGACCCCGCATAGGTGTAGGTAGTTTTATCGAGCCTGCTTTTATTGCCGCCGACTGTGCTTACCGCATCCTTGCCGACACGCATTCCATTCTCATCATAGGTGAATGTAAGATTCTTTTCGGCGTTATACATATTGTGGAGCTGTCTGCCGTTCCAGGTCATGTCATAACCGCAGTAGGAGAGGGGGTTCCCAATTTCATCGTAGGTTATGGCTTCTCCATTATAGCTTACAAGCAGGTCCTTCCATTCACTGTCATACGAATAGGTATAGGTGTTTCGCGTATTGCTCGGTAATCTCCCGGAGGTGTAATTGTATTCAATCTTCGAGATAATGTTTCCACCCTGATCGTAAGTGTATATGGTGGTAGTGTTTGACGCCGAATCGTTAACTCGAATAAGTTGGTTCGGGCCATCATATACATACGTGGTTCTTTCATTTCCGTGAACTATGCTCGTTATATTGCCGTTTCCGTCATAACTATATACGTAGGCGGCATCAGAACCATTCTTGTAACTGCCGAGATATTCCGATTTTGAACCGTTTGCATTCTCAAGATAACTTATCGAAACATCGAGAATGGTTTCATTTTCGGCGTTCTTGTAGGTTCTGCCTGTCCGCTGTCCAAATACAGATTGTGCTTCTGTTATTGTGACGCCGCTGTTAAGTGTTACCTTCTCGGTGTTGCCATCTTCATCATATGCATATTCGGTCGTCCAGGTACTTCCATTTGCAGTTTGATGCACTTTTGAAAGCATTCCATTGAGATACTCATATCGGCATACCGTTCCATCCGTTGCTGACGTCAGCATCAGAGTTCCGTCAGAGTTATAAAAATAATCGGTGTTTATGCCAGTGAGGCAGTTTTCAACTGAAGCAAGACTGCCTTCGCCGTTATAAGAATAACGATATACAGTTACTGATCCATGTTTTATCTCAGAAATGCGGTCCATATCATCATAGACATAATGTTCCGAAAAACCGTTGCCATATGAAGTTTGAGCAAGCAATCCTCTCGTATAGTCGTACGAATACGATGTAATTGAATCGCCATTTACGTTGATACCGATGACGTTGCCAAAAGCATCGTAGCTGAGACCGTAGTTAAAACCATTATGAGCAATAGTTGTAAGGTTATCGCCGGTATAGCTGTATTCAACCTGAGCAGTGTTTCCGCCTACGACCGATGACATTCCGATAACACGATCCATAGAATCATAAACATATGATGTGATGTTACCATTTCCATCAATGATGTAGTTCAGGTTACCGGCTGTCTGATCGTATCCATATTGGGTAACATTACCCTTGCTGTCGGATGACGAGACCAGAAAAGCACCATTGGCAGAGTAGGACGAGGAAGTTTGTACATAGCTTGATGTGTTTGAAGAATCAATGACTTTTGAGGTAAGCTGATTACCAAACGCATCATAAGTATATGCGTATGAAAGCCCGTCCGGGGCAGTCATGGTCAGCATATTACCATGGTCGTCATAGGTATAGGTGGTCGTCTTGCCCTCTTCATCGGTAACAGAGATAAGATTCCCATTATCATCATATTCGTAATGGGTGGTGTTGCCTTCGGAATCTTCGGATTCAGAAATCTCACCGTCATCATTGTAGCGGAAATACTCGCAGAATGCATCCTTATAGAGCTGCAAACCATCAAAGTATGCCTCGTTGCAGTTATTTGAATAATCAGCAGTAATCCTTTATGAACATCATACCACAGGGGGCGGCTGTCTGTATAGCGGGTAAAAGCAAAATTTGCTGCCTTATCGCCCGTCAAAACGACGATTTTTACAGCCGGGCTTATCACGAAGCGGAAGCGGTGCGGGCATTGGCGGCGGCCTCCGCTGCCAGCACCTTCATCATCTTATCGGCTGCGGTGGCAGCAGCGTCCTTCTTGAAGTAGCCGGACACCACGAGTACGGTGTTGCCCATGCGTACCTCTGTCACGCAGTCCGGGCGGCGGGCTTCCTCTTTTGCGTTCATGCTCGGGTTTTCAGTCATTCGCTGCTCCTTTCGTTTCGTAAGCCGCCATTCGCCGCAGCATATCCACGGCGCGGGCGGCAAGGTCGGCGTAGTACGGGTCGTCCGTATGAGCGTCCTTTGCTTTGAAGGCAAGACGGATTGCGCGGATCGTGCGCTCCACCTCCCTTGAGGTAAATCCGCCGTTCACCGCATCGGCGGCAAGGTTGGCGATATAGATGCAGTCCCCGTCGGAGAAGCCGTCCTGCACCCGCATACGGCCTATCTGCTCCAGCACGCCGTTCTTTGAAGCGGCGGTGCGCGTCCTGTCATCGGCAAACCACAGCGCATCGCCGTTTGGAATTTCGGCGGCGGCTTCCTTTATTAAATCAACCGCCTCGTACATATACATGGCGTTCACCGCCTGTCTGCGGCTGGAAGCATAGTCCTCGGTGATGGGTGTGGGCAGCTTCGGCCTGCCGCGTTTTCTTTTCTTCTCAGTCATGGGTCGTTTCTCCCTTCCCGGCAATATCGGCAGCGGCTACCGTTATTCCTTTTTTCTGCTCTGCCAGCATACCTTTCAGCCTGTCCAGCTTCTCCGTTGCGGTCTGCTTGCGGAAATTCTCGCCCGTAAAGAGGATAGGGGCGCACATTTCCAGCAATCGGTCATATATCCGGGCGTGGGCGGTGTCCTGCGGATTTTGCAGGCTGTCCAATGTCAGATTGGTGGTAACGATCAGCGGCTTGCCGCTGCGGCAGCGGCTGTCGATCACGTTGTAAACCTGCTCCAATCCGTACTCCGTGCCGCGCTCCATACCGAAATCGTCGATGATAAGCAGGGAGAAGCGGCAAAGGCGCTCAATATACTCGTTGCGCCCCTCAAAGCTGGCAGTTAGGTCATTGAGGATAAGGGCGAAGTTGGTCATGCGGACGGGGACTTCCTGCTCCATGAGAGCATTGGCGATGCACCCGGCAAAATAGCTTTTCCCCGTGCCGACCTTACCCCAGAGTAGATAGCCGATGTTTTCCTCACGCATGGTTTCCCAATGCTCCGCATAGAAGTGTGCAAGCTCCATCTGCGGGCATTTGCCGTTGCCGTTGGCAAACGTCCATTCCCGCATTTTGCTGTCGGTAAAGCCCCGACGCTTCAATTCCTCTACGGTTTGAAGGTGCTTCCTGCGCTTTCTCTCCGCTTCCTCCTTATCGTATTGAGCCTGTTCGCATTGACAACGGCGGGGAAGCAGCCTGCCTTCCATGGGCGGCTTGTCCATGCGGAACTGCTTGGGCGTGCGGCAACTGCCGCAGTACAAAAGCCCGTCCCCGCCCGTGTAGTCCTGTGTCTCGGCTGCGGCATCGAAAACCTTTTCAAAATCATTCGTCATAGGCTCTGTCCCTCCTTATAGGTGTAATCGGGTATGCCCTGTTTCGGGGCGCACCCGGCGGTATCGGCTGCCGCCCATCTGCGTATGGTGGCGGCGTGGTTTTGGTATTTCTTCCCGGTGGATGCGATATAGCCGGAAAGACGGTCGATATAAAACTCCCATTTGTCGGGCAGCTCTGCTTGCAGCTCGGAAAGCTCCGTATCTGAAAGCAGTACATTTTCATATCTGCCGTGGCAGCGGGCGGGGGCTTGTCCCGTCTTTCTCTCTCCCTCTTTTTCTATCTCTATATCTATCTCTTTCTCTATCTCTATCTCTGGTGGACAAATGTTGGACAAATGTCCGCCATTTGTCCGTGACTGCGCCAAAGCCCTGTTTTCCAGTCTTGCCGCCCGTTTTCGCTCGGCTTCGGTAGAGGACTGTCCTATCATCAGCTCGATGTCGGTCATATAGAAAGCCCCGCTGTCAAGCTGTTCCACAAGCCCCAACTGCCGAAAAATCTCCAAAGCCCTCTCAACTGTTCCTATTTGCTGTCGGGTCAGCGTCGCTATCATCTGCGCCGTGTAGGGGATATGCTCGTCAAGCTGCAATTTACCGCCGTTTTTCAGCGATTTTAAGTACAGCTTCAAAAGGATGTTGGAATAGAGGATACCGTCCGGCATACTCTCCAACAGCACGATGGCGTCATCATCAAAATAGCTTTCCTTCAGCTTGAGATAGTAATATTTGCGCTTATCTGCCATGGGCGGTATCCTCCTGCGGTTTCCGTCTCTTGGAGTAATACCGGGGGCAGAGTATGATAATGGCTCGGAAGCTCTGCTTGCAATCGCGGGTGCAGCCCCGGCAAAGGTCGTTATAGGTGATACGGTTTCGGTGGTTGAGGAAAAAGCTCCATTCAAACCGCCGTTTGTTGCTCATGCGCGGCATTTTTCTCTCCTTTCTGCCGTGTCCGTCGGCGTGACGGACAGGGTGGGAAAACTGTATCTTCCCGGTATCATTTTCGGGGATTTTTTGCCCTGTATGCCCCGTTCTTTGGTGGGCAGCATTGCAGATAGGGGTAAGGGTACACCCTCGAAAATGTACGGTCTTGGTATCGTTTCGGGACGGTTTTAACGCTCCTGCTCCTGCTTTTTCTGTCGGCTCGGTTCACCGCAGCGCATTTGGGAAAGATTGTTTTTCATCGTCTGTAATTCCCGTACACGCTCTTTTTTCGTCCGGTAATCGTTGTAACGGGCGTTCTTCTCGGTGGTTAGCCGCTCAATCTCGGCTTGCAGGGCTTTGTAGGCAGGCGGCTTCTTTATGCCATGCTCCCGGAAATACCGGGCGGCTGCGTCCGCTATGATAAAATCGCTTTCGTGCCGCTCCCGGTAGGCTTTTCGGGCTTTGTCGGTTTTCTGCGCTTTCAGCCCTTGCCTCACATTTCTTGTTTTGGAATACGCAAGCACCTGCTTCTGCAAGTCCTTCTTCTCCCGCAAAGCGGCTTCTGCGGCTTTCAGCTCGGCGGCGCTGCTCTGCAAGTCCGCATTGGCAGATACAAGGGCTTCGTCCAGTCCCTCCGGGGAATAGCCGTATTGCTCCATAGCGGCAACGGTAGCCGCCATCTGCTTGAGGTTGTAAACCTTCGCCCACTTCTCATATCCGATACCCTTGCCCTCGGCTCTCTTGGCTTCAATATCCACCATGCGCCCGACTGCCGTGGGAAAACCAGCCCCCTGCTTCGGGGTAACGGTTTGAGGAATGGAACGATGGGCGTTTTGCTCCAAAGCGGCAAGAACGGCGGTGCGGTCAAAATTGTCCCCCAGCTTCCGCGCCGTGATGGGCTTCGTGCGGTCGGGGGTGAGATAGGAAAGCCGTCCCCGGCTCTCACGGACGGTCACGCCCTGTTGCAGCAGCTTCCCGGTAAAATCATCAAAGGAAACAGCAGAGGACAGGGCGGCTCGGATAGTCTGCCGCAGCTTCTCCTTGTCGGTTTCAAACTTTGTGTGTATCAGCGGCTCGCGGTTCTCCAGCCGTTTTTCGTTCTCCCGGTCAATAGCAAACTGCCCCTTTTTCTTCGCCCAATACTCGCGCTCGGTAATGCGGTTTGCGCTGCCGTTCAGAAGGTCGATCTGGTAAAGCCCGGCATTGTGGCACAGCTCCATGACCTCGGCTTTGAAGTATTCCATAGCCGCGTCGGTGCAGCGGTGCTTGCACCCGGCTCTTGTGTCTGCCGGTCTGTCCATGTAGGGCAGCAGCGGCACTTCCTCAATCCGCAGGGAGTTGATGACAATATGCACATGGATATTGCCGCTGTGGTTATGCCCGTCCGGGTGGGTGCAGACAAGGGCTTGGTGTCCGGGGAACTGCTCTTTACAAAACCTCTCGCCCAGCTCCTGCGCACGGTCAACGGTCAAGCCGTTGTCCGTCCCGTCCCGTGGGTCAAAGCTGATGATGTAGTGGTGGCTCTTTACGTCCTCTTTCTTCTGATTCTTTCCGTAGCGGAGATTGGAGCGCATACTGGCAACAGCGAAATCTTCCTCGCCGCAATTCAGCGTGGATATGCGGTAGTCCTCCCTCGGCACAAGCCGCCCCTGCTCGTCCAGCGTGGGCTTCATGGTGAACTCATCGTGTTCAAAGGTCAGGTATTTTTCAGCGTCGCCGTAGTTGGCGTTCTTAGAGCTGATATGCTTGAACGTTGCCAACGGCTTCACCTACCTTTTCAAGAACTTCAAACTTCAAGGCGGCAAGGTCGGAAGCCGCCGAGCGTACCTCCCCGGCAAGCTGCGGATAGGGGCTGTGCCACTCGTTCAGCGTCCGGGCGATCTGATTGAGGTTGCTTCCGATGCGCCCGTATTCGGCGGTCAGCTTCCCGATGGCGGACAGCAGCTCGTCATTGACCGCCGACACATGGATCACGGGTTTTATCTGCAAGCGGGTCATGGACTGTCGCAGCATTTCCGACTGGCTGATGCCGTAGGTGCGGCATTGATTGAGAAACAGCTCGTGTTCTTCATCGGTCAACCGTGTTTTCACGACATGGGTTCTGTGCGGCGTGTTGTATGGCTTTCGCATGATGCACCTTCTTTCTTTTTTGTTTTTTGCAAGCGTCAGGCGGCGGTGTGCTGCACCGCTCCATAGGAATCGAACCTCCCCGCCTTCCTTGTGGCCGGGCCGCGAATTACGGAAGTATCATTGTCCCCAACACCTGTCGTCGCCTCCACCGGGAGCAGCCCGGCTTTTATCGTGTAAGTTGTATCGCTCGCCCGTTTGGGGTCGTGGCGCACTCACGAAAGCGGCTCAGGGGTTCAGCCCATAGCGTTGGGAATGTGCCTGATGCCTGGATATTCAGTTTTCAAGGTTCGCTGAGCGGTAAGGCTCTGAGAAAACAAATCTGCCTCGCCTCCTGCGGAGAAAATCCTCTCACTATACGTTGGGTAATGCTTTCGGATTTTTGGACATTTTTATTTTCCCTCTCACCTTTCAATGGACATTTTTCCGCCCGTTGTCAGGTATCGCACTGAATATATTTTTGCTGCGGAAGGCAGAGGGGAGGCAGGGCAGAAGCGTTGTCCTCTCACCTTTCAATGGACATTTTTTTGAGAAATCTTAGCCACAGGAGAAAATATATTTTTACTGCGGAAGCGAGAGGAACAACGGCGGCGTAAGCCGTAACAGCAGGGTTTGGGGAAGGCACTCCCCAACAAGATTCCGATGGGGCAGAATGAGCGAACGGCGAATTATGGCACCTCGGTAGAATCTTGCTCTGTGACTTCCGCATACTGCCTCTTTCAGTTTCTTTCGTCAGCAGTACGTTCAGCAGAATGGGAAAATGGCGGTTTTGCAAAACTTTTCCCTTCCGCTAATACAACAGTTACAAACCCTCCGCGTGCTCGCTTTTGCGGAAACTTTTTCATTTTCCCTTTCGCCACTACTACGGTGAAAGGGCCTGCTTTTTCCAAATCGGGCAACAAAAAAAGCAGCAAATCTTTTCAGACTTACTGCTTCTGTTGCCGCTGTGATGGGCGGTTGTTATTTAGTTTTGGCACAATGTAAAGTGACGGCTTGAAACCTCGTATAGAACTATATCATCGTGTTTTTAGAACCATTGCAATTATTAAGGTCATAACAGAACAGAGCATGAAAACAATAAACCGCTTCGGGTTTTGGGAAATCAAGACATTTGGGTTATCTCGATCATACTGAATATCCACCGGATCACCTACGTTGCTTGACATCGGCACTACGATCCGATTTTGGGAAGTTATCATGCGCCCGTCCACACTGTACATGACTAATGCCCACTTGGAATTATATACTTTCATGGTTTCCGCGGCGAGCGTGGATACATCAACGATTCTGCCCGTGGTTTTGCATATCCGATTTCTTTTTTTTAGAAGTATAATGCCCTTTTTGCAGCCTAACAAGAAGAATGCGAGTGCTGCAAACAGAAACAGCAGAACAACACTTCCCATTGTTTCACCTCCTGCTTATGGTATCGGCGGGTATCTCACAACTCCTTTTTCGCAAATATGCGAATGGACACGATCATGGATATGAGGAAAATACCCACGCCGGCAATACCAAGAATGATGGGTACAAGTGTACCTGATGTATTCTGCATGAACGACAGAATCAGCGTTATATCGGAGCGGAATACCTTAATCGTAAGGATCGGCCCCAGAGACATGAGCAATATTGCCGCGGTGAACACAAGACGAGCCTTTGTTATTCCATACTTTATTGCAACAGGGGTATATACTCCATAGAGGATTGTTCCTACCAAAAAGCCAACCAATGCTTCCGCGATATTCAGAAAATCAAGTCTCGGATAAACGGCGGCTATTATCGAATAAACAGCGACGCACACTCCGTAGGAAATCAGATAGCAGATGTATTTTGCGATAACATAGCTTTTTCGGGGATAGGGGGCTGCGCAAAGCAGCGCCGTTGCTTTCTGGCTTTTTTCTTCTTCTGTCGCAACCGCCTGCATGAATGACAGCTCCATCAAAATCACCATATAGAGAAAAATGAACATCCCTATACCTTGTATTTGCGCCGTATTCCTCATAAGGATTATCGCAAGCAGGGGGACAAGGATACTGATTCCTAAAAAGCCCACAATAGACTTTTTTACCAGCAAAAAGTCTTTTTTTACAAGGTTAGCGATCATCGTTGTCACCTCCAATGTACGCGAGCATAATATCTTCGATGGATGCCTTTTCAAGCAACACATCCGGCATTTCCTTTTTCACTTCCGCAGCCTGGTCTGTGATCCCAGTGAAACCGAAAGACGAAACTTTCAGGCTCCGTATGAGCTTTTTATTTTGATCGTTTAGCAATGCGGCATTTCCTTTGACAACACGGAAAGTGTCAAGAAGATCATCCTTGCTTTGCTGAAAAACGATCTTGCCCCCGTCAATGAGAACGAGCATATCCGCGATCTTGTCCAGATCAGAGGTGATATGCGTCGAGAAAAAAACTCCCTTGCCGCCGTTTTCCATGTAGTCCATGACGATCCCCAAAAACTGACTTCTCACAAGCGGGTCAAGCCCGCTTGTCGGCTCGTCCATGATAAGAAGCTCGGCCTGATGAGAGAGCGCCAGCACAAGGGCAAATTTCATTCTCATACCTTTGGAAAGCGTTGATATTTTCTGTTTTGGGTCAAGCTCGAACTTTTCCATATATGACCGATAATCGGCGTCGCTCCATTTGGAATAGGCAGGCGCAATGATGCTTTTCATGTCCTGCATGGACAGCTCGTTATAGAAATAGCTGCCGTCCATGACAATGCCGATGCGATCCTTGATCTCCTGTTCGTGCTTCACCGTGTCCAATCCGAAGATTTTTATTGTCCCGGCGTCTTTGTGTGCAAGGTTGAGAATAGAGCGTATTGTCGTAGTTTTCCCCGCGCCGTTGGCTCCAATAAAGCCGAGGACACATCCCTCCGGCAGCGAAAAAGAAATGTTGTCAAGGAAAAACGCCGGATACCTTTTCACAAGGCCATTTACTTCAAGGATACTATCCATCTTTAATCCTCCTCGTATAGAATATCCAACATTGCATACAAATCATCTTTTGCAATGTCAAACAGTTTTGCATTATGAACAGCCTTTTGTAAATCCTGTTCAATGATGCGGCGTTTTGAATCTCTGAGCAGTTCCAGATTGCCCATAGAAACGAAGGTGCCTCTGCCCGCCTGACTGACGGCAAAGCCTTCTTTCTCCAATTCCTCATAGACACGGCGGACTGTCAGGACGCTTACCTGGACATCGTTTGCGAAACTCCGAATGGAAGGTAAAAGCTCCCCGTCCTCTAACTCGCCTTTTAGGATAGCGTCCTTGATTTGCTCCTTAATCTGAACATACAAAGGAACATCAGAAGAATTGGAAACTACCACATTCATTTTCTGCCGCCTCCTAACTGTGTATATTAAACAAGCACAGTATACACTAACATCACAAGCTTGTCAAGCCTTAGAGGGTAAAACTTGATTTATCACGAAATAGCGAGGCTTTCTGCCTATCGTTTTGTTGCTTGCTTCTTTATCATACACAAGCATTAGCCCCCGGATTGTCGTTTCCGTATCCTTCCAGCAGGTTAATGACGCCCCAGATTCCGAGACCTGCGCCAAGGGCGATGACCAAAGTTTGCAAAACATCGACTGCGCTATTGAAGAAATCCATATTTTATGTGCCGGAATCGTTTTTTTATGGTTTTTACGATGGAAACCGCAAAGCCGGAATGAGCTGGCCGCCGTGTGCGGCTGTCGATTCCGGCTTCTCCTTTCAAATTTTCGGTTGTGCTTTCCTCCGACTTTGCGTTTCGCGTGTGTCTGCTGCATTGTCGGCGTCCTCCTTTACGGAATGGGTGTCTGATCTATATATAAAAATCCGCCAAATCAGGCGGATTCTGAACCTGCGGCCGCGCCCGCGTCAAAAACCTCAAATTCCTCCTCCGGCTTCAGCTTGAGCTTTGTGGAGAGGAATTTTTCAATGTCAAAGGCGTTCTTGGGATTCGCGTCCGAAAGATACTTGTAGTTGGGGTGTTTTGTGATGTCGTATTTGTCGGATAGGAACGGCCTTACGCCGCGCAGCTGCAAGATACACTTACCGCCATTAAGCACGGCAAGCTCATCCTGACTCATCAGCTCCTTGCCGAGCTTCTGATAGTTCAGGCTATGGGAAACCTCTCTGCCGCGGCTTTCGCCAGTGTTGAAGGTGTCAATGGTTTCCTTGCCCAGTGCGGCGGACAGCTCCTTTAATGTGGTCGGCTCCTTGCCGCCGAGGAACACGGAGCTGTCGCAGTTGCCGATGATGGTGTCGCAGTTGTCCTTGTAGAGCGCCTTAAGCTGGCTCTGTGCCTGCAAAACAAGGCAGGCGGAGATCTCGCGGCTGCGGATGGTGGCCATGAGCTTTTCCAGCTTGGGGATCTGCCCGATGTTGGCGCACTCGTCGATGAGGCAGCGCACATGGACGGGCAGCCTGCCGCCGTACACATCGTCCGCCTTGTCGCACAGGAGGTTGAATAGCTGGGTGTAGACCATGCTGGCAAGGAAGTTGAAGGTGTCGTCTGTGTCAGAAATGATGATAAACAGCGCCGTTTTCCGGTCGCCCAGCGTGTCCAGCTCCAGCTCGTCATAGGAGGTGATCTCCCGAAGCTCCTGAATGTCGAAGGGGGCAAGGCGCGCACCGCAGCTAATTAAAATACTTTTCGCTGTTTTGCCCGCCGCTAAGCGATATTTGGCATATTGGCGCACGGCGAAGTGATGCGGCTCCCGTTTTGCCAGTTCCTCAAACATCAGATCGACGGGATTTTTGAAGTCCTCGTCGTCCTCCCGCACCTCCATGGTGTTGATCATCTCGATGAGGGTGGCGAAGTTCTGCTCCTCCTCCGGGGCTTCGTAGTGGATATAGCCGATGAGCGCAGTGTAGAGCAGCGTCTCGGCCTTCTGCCAGAAGTCGTCCCCGGATTTCCCGTCCCCCTTGGTGTTGGCGATGAGGGTCGTGACCAGCTTCAAAATATCCTTCTCACTGTGGATATACGCAAAGGGGTTGTAATGGTGGGACTTCTTGAAGTTGATGGAATTGAATATCTTCACCTTATAGCCATTGCGGAGCATGAGCTTTCCGCACTCCACGGCGATGCTGCCCTTCGGAACAGTTTTGTCAAGATAGAAAACGGAAGTATTACTGATAATTTTCACTTTAGAAATTGGCGGCTTTTACATCGTCACGCATCAGGCGTTTCACCTTATCTTCCAGCGTGTCCTTGCTCTCCTTGCTGAAATGAACGCAGACAACATAGGTGGTGCCGCCTATCCTCATGTTGAACGTTCCTGCCGGAATTTCCTTGTGTTCCTTTGCTGTGTTTGGCGTTTCTTTCATTCAATACCTCCCAAATTAGGTTCTGAAAATCAAGAGGTCATTTTGACCACTTGATTTTGTGTGTATGGCAACTGCTGCACGGCGTGACCAACAGCTCATTTTACGGAATTTGCCCTGCAAAGTGGGGTGGTTCGTTTTGAACCGCCCTACATCAAGTGACAAAAGTTGTCATTTGATTCCGCCTGTGCTGCGGTTAAAATCAGTGGTTCATTTTGACCCACTGATTTCCGGCATTGCCCTGTGTGTGTGAAAAAGCCGGACAGGGTGGGTGTCGGCAACGAAGTCCGGCAACGGGCTTCAAAAAACCTGCAACATCGTCCCGTCCGTCTCTTATACTATTTTTATTCTTTTCTTTGATTTCTCTGTTGCTTTCGTTGTCAGAGAAGAAAAAAGCCTTATAGATAAAGGGTTTTCAAGGGGTTAGCCCGGCAACGGGGTCGGCAACGGGACAGCAACCGGGTCGGCAACGCGGTCTGCCTTTCAGAACGGAAGCTCCATCTGGCGGGTTTCTTCCTCGGTCAGTTCACGAAAGCCGTCCGGCAAAATTGAGCCTGTTGCCGCTGGCTCGTTGCCGGAAGCGGCTCGTTCCCAGCCCCGCTGTCTGCCGTACTTGGCAAAGATGCGAGGATTGAAAAACGCCGTCCAGCCCTCGATGCTGTTGTTCATGATTTCATTGATTTCCCGGATTTCCCATTGCTTCGGCTCGTCAAAGGGGTGGTTCAGAGCTTCCGCATAGATCAGCTTGGAGCAAACCTGTGTGCCGCTGTAATTGTCAAGGAAGGATTGTATCAGCCCCGCCTTGGTGTCCTCCGGCATGAACTGCTTTTGCAGCACCTTCAGCTCCTTGTTCATTTCCTTGGATAAGGTCAGCCTTACGGGGAAGTTGTGATAGAAGAACATGGCTTCCGCCCACATCAAGTCGATATACGCCCTCGATGCGGCTTCATCTTCCAGAATGTGAACCTTGGCGTTCTCTGCGTGTACCATGATGGGCAGGAACCTTCGGTTGCCGCTTCGGTCAAGGGGCAGGAAGTCCATCGTATTGGAGCTGCCGCCGAACACACATTGCCGCAGCCTGTCCGCCGGGTGTGTTTCATACGGCACTTTATAGGTTTCCTTGGCTCTGCTGATGAATGACTTAATATCCTCAATGCTCTTGGCGTTGGCTGTGGCAATCATCTCGGACATTTCGATAATCCAATGTCCCTGCATCTTGCGGTAAACATTGTCATCGTCAATCCTTTTCAGGTCATCGGAAAACCATTCGTCCCTGACCGCCAGCAGCCGGAAGAAGGTGGACTTTCCTGCACCTTGTCCTCCAACCAGACAGAGCATGACTTCAAATTTGCAGCCGGGCTTGAACACTCTGCGGATTGCTCCCAGCATGAACAGCCTCAGGCATTCGTAGCTGTACTCGCTGTCCTCCACGCCGAGGAACCGGGGCAGGGCGTAACGGATGCGCTCTGTGCCGTCCCATTTCAGGCTGTTCAGGTAATCACGGATGGGGTGGTACTTGTTGCAGTCCGCGACAATGGAAATGGCTTTTTCAATCTTCTTTTCGCTGGTCAGTCCGTACTTGTCCTCCAGATAGAGCATCAGATAATTAAAGTCCGTGTCGTTCAGGGTCGCTGTGGGCTTCTCCCACCAGAGGGGCTTTACAATATCAATGCGCTCCGTCAGAATGTTATAGCGGATAGCACCTTGCAGATAGGGGTCGTTCTGAAACACGGTCAGGCAGTTCCGTATGCTGTTTCGGATAGCTCCGTTATCGGTCAAGTCCAGATTTACCCTGACTTCTTCCACGGTCATGCCCGGCTGTGTGTTCTGCAAATCGCTGTTCAAGTCTCATCACCTCTTTTCTTTGCTCGGCAACCAGAGCCTTCTTTTCTTCGGCTGTGCCGTACAGAAGAACATCAAGCAGATATTCGATGTGGCTTACTCGTTGCAGGGCTTCCACAAACAGAGGATGCCATTCGTCCTCCGGCTGCTGCGGTGCGTACTGCCGTTTCCATGTTCTCAGGTGATGGAAATAGTCGGACAGCACCTTGTAGCAACGGGTTTCCTCCGCCCGATATTTCTGTTCCGGGGTGGGTTCTCTTATCCTTGCTCTGACAGAGGGCTTGCGTCCGCTGTCGTAGCGGATGCCGAAGTCCTCCGCCAATTTCACGGCAGCTTCCCGGCTTGGCAGTCCAAACAGCCGGGAAACAAAATCAACTGCGTCTCCGTCCGCTTGGCAAGCGAAACAATGGAAACGCTTGTCCACCTTCATACTGGGATTCTTGTCATTGTGAAACGGGCAGACTGCCATGCCGTGACGGTTGACCCGGATACCGTACAGCTCTGCCGCCTGTTGGGCGGTGACTTTGCCTTTTACTGCTTCAAATACATTCAATCAGCAGTTCCTCCAAAAATATTTTTATCTTTTTTGTGAATTTCTCGTCTAATAGATTGACTATGCAATGCGAAATGCGTATAATATAAGTGCAGCAGCAAGGAAAGGAGTTGACATTCATGGCTACCACGACTAATTTCAGCGTCCGTATGGACAGTGATATTAAGAAACAGTGCGAAGCGATGTATGGTGAATTAGGCATTAACCTTACCACCGCTATCAATGTGTTTCTTCGCCAGTCGCTCCGTGTCGGCGGTTTTCCTTTTGATGTTCGCATGGAACAGCCGAACAAGGAGACTATGGCGGCAATGCTGGAAGCAGAACGCATTGCCCGCGATCCGTCTGCAAAACGCTACTCTGATGTAGAAGAAGCGCTGAGAGCGTTAAAAGAATGAGCAAGCATTTAGACATCGTTTGGACAAACCAGTTCAAGAAGGATTACAAGCTGGCAATGAAACGTCACTTGGACATTGAGCTTCTTGACAACATCATTCGCAAACTGGCAAGCGGCGAACAGCTTCCGGAGAAAAACAAAGACCACGCTTTGACCGGAAACTGGGTCGGGCATCGTGAGTGCCACATTCAGCCGGATTGGTTATTGGTCTATCGGATTGAGAATGATTTACTGGTGCTGACATTATCCCGAACAGGAACGCACAGCGATTTGTTTGGGAAGTAAGAAAATGCACTCGGTACAAATGCCGGGTGCATTTTTCTTTCAGCAGAAATGAAAAAGCACCCGCTATCTTCAAAGTCGAAAACAGCAAGTGCCTTAAAGCTCCATATCCTGTTTTTTCTGTTGCGGAGTTTTCTGCTCCTGCTGATTGCTGCTCTGCTCTTGCAAAAACTTCATTTTCTCCGTGACGGAGTGCTTCGGTTCGGGCTTCTTCTCGACCTCGGATTGCTCCGGCGTGAGGACTTTGCTGACCCAATAGCGAATATCCTTCATTGGCTGCAATTCCTCCTTGGCGGCGGCAAGCTGTCCGGCAAGCTCTGCGTAGGTCGCTTGCAGCTTGCTGTACTCTGCTTGCAGGGAATCCAGATTGACATTCAAATCCACGCCCTGCTTTTTGAGATAGCGGAACGCTTTGTTGAAGCTGTCCAGCTCGTCCTTGTGGCTTTCTGCAAACGCTGCCTGTCGAGCTTTCCAGCCGATTTTCAGATACTTATCATGAACCGCTTTGTGGGTCTGGTAGTCTGCCACGGCGTTCTGAATGCCAGTAATGACCTTCATGCGGACAGATGCTTTCTTCATGGCGGCGTTGATGCCCTTGGACTTCTCACTCATTCCTTGCAGGGCTGCATCCAAATCTTCCAGCGTGAAAAGCTCATGCTCTTTCAGATAGATGACGGCTTTGGAGACTGCCTTCAAATCATCGGTCGTACCTTTCTGCTGACCGTACCTCGACCAGTCGCTGCGTTCTGCCTTTCGCAAGTTCAGATAGTCACGAAGCAGAAGAACCAGATCGGGCGAAGTGTTCTTTGCCTGTGCTTCCGTTTCTGCAAGGGCTTCCTTGATCGCTTCCATAATGTCCGCAATCCAATTCCGCAGATTGCGGATTGTGCTGCGGATGGCATTCATCATGCGGTTGGCAGCTTTAATATCTCGGTTAAGATTGCCGATGTTGGTTTCAATGCCCTTGCTTTCCAGCGCAGAAACGGCGGCTCCCATGTGGACAGTGGGAAGAACATCAAGCCCCTGCCGCTCATAGGAGCGCATATCCACTCGTTCGGGACTTCCGGCAAGTTCCAGATACTTATTTTGAACAAGCTCCCAGCCGTGTCTCCATTCCTCGGCATGGTACTGCTCGTTCCAGTCAACGGTATCCTCCTTGTGGCTTTTCCATCTGCCGGAGGGAAGCTTGATGCGCTCTCCGTTTTCGTCAATGTCATAAACCTTACGGCTCTTAGGCATCCACTTTCCGTTTTCGTCAATGGCTCTCATAGTCAGCATGATATGGCAATGAGGATTGTGTCCGGGAGGATCGGGGTCATGGATTGCAAAATCACAGCACATTCCCTTGGACACGAAATGCTCTCGGCAGTATTCCTGCATCATCTGCGGATACATTTCGGTCGGGACTTCTCTCGGCAGGGCAAGAATGAATCGTCTGGCAAGCTGCGAGTTCCATTGCTTTTCCACTTCCTCGACAGCGTTCCAGAGCGTTGCCCGGTCGGCATATTCCGGCGGGGCATTTGCCGGAAACATGATTTCCGTGTAAAGGACTTCCGGCTGTTTTCTTCGATGGTCTTTGGATTTCTGGTCGTACTCGGAGAACAGTTTTTCTCCGGCTTGGTAGGCAGCTCCGGCAACGGCAGAGCTGCCCTTGCTCCGCTGGACGATGCGGATTTCCAAATGTGGTACTGGCATCTTTGGTTGAACCTCCTTTTGATGGTACAAAAAAAGACCGATACTTTTCAGCACGGTCGGGCGGGGGATATTCACTTGTTGTCGGGGAATGATTGCCTGCAATCGTTCCTCGGCAGCAATTCCACAAAGGGGTAGCTGGCAAAGCCAGCGCAGGGGAAGTGTAGCTTCCTCTGGATGAATGGAGCAAGGGACTTTTGCGGAAATCATCAGGCTCCCTGCAAGGGGCTTTCGGCAGAACGCAATGCACAACCTTCAGGTGGTGTATAATTGCGCCCTCGTCCAAAGCCGAGGGTTTAGCCCCCGTCCGTTGCCAGCTCGTTCTTTCGGTTCTCAATCAGCAGATTCAGCTTCTTTTGAACCGCTTCGCTGTGGAATATGAAGGTCAAAAACTCCATCACATCCTCATCGGTCAGGACGGTCGGCTCTTTCAAAAAGGTCTCCAACATTCCGGCACGAGTGCAAAGCCGATGGGTTCTCTCGCTTCTGGTCAGCCGTTTCAGCTCGCTCTGCAATCGCTTCTCCTTGTGCTTAGCTGCGGTCAGTTTCTTCTCTGCAACATACTGTTCGTGTTTCAGCTTTTCAAGTTTTTCGCTCATAGGCAACTTCTCCTTTCTGATAATGGGCAAAACAAAAGCGACCAACTTTTTACGGTTGATCGCCTTTGGGTTAGCCATTACTATTTTACTTCATCACTATGCGTTTTACAGTATTTTTCAATCTCTTTCGCCCAAGATTCATACCAATACCACGTTTTCGATATTAGAACGCCGTAGCCATACTTCGGGTCTTTAGCATTGCGAGCTTTCCATATTTCCGTATGCTTGTTGATAGTAAAGCCATCATATCCTTTCCCTTTCATCAATGATACGATCTCGCTCGGAAGATACTTTTGCTTTTCTGTTTCTTTCAAAACAGCGTATGTCTTTTCAATACCCTCTGCAAGCGGAGAATCGCTTTTGATAAACTCAACAACTTGGTCAGCTTGTCCCTTCCTTTTCGCATTTATCGGGACAAAAAGTACACGATACGCATAACGCGAACTTGTCAGTGCTTCTTCCGAAAGAACATCTTCAAAGGCCACAACAAAATTTTTCACATTCGATGTAATATGAGAATTCTCGTGCAATGCATCCCTCTGTTCTAGGGTCAGTGGGGAAAACTGAATTGCAAGAGATAATTCTCTACTAAGATTATATTTGTCCCCGAACAACTTGCAAATATAAAAATCAAAGTTCAGTGCACACGCCTGTAATTTTGCACTTAAAAACTCATCAATCTTATCTGTCATTTGATGCTCGATTTCATGGCGAATACCTATAAGAAATCTCAAATTGGTTATCGAATCGCCGTCCAGCGGGCAGTCTTTTTCAGTAAGACATCGCTCTAGTTCCCAATGTTTATATGCTCCGTACTTTGTCTTATCATAGATTTTTCTTTTGCCTGCATAATGATAGTAGCGATAGTCAATGCCATTGCTTCTGTAATAGGCATGGAGCAAGTAAGTCCAGCCAATTATAGCCAGGGTGACAAATGATTCCGCTTTGAATGTGACTTGCGGATTGTTATATAATTGAACAGCGGCAAGCATCGCTTCACGAGCTTTTTTCACAAGCTCAGTCTTAACAGACTTCATTCGCCTATTCTTGGGCATATAACACCTCCATATCTTCTATGCAGCAATGCAAGAATGAGTTCTTATGCACAAACAAACAGCTTGTTAGTTGTGAAACTCGAATATATATCAGCGATGGAAACCTCTTGTTTGGATACTTTAGAACCTAGTTCCATAAGAGTAAAGACATCGATTGCTGTACCGTTCACGGCGGTGTCTTTTGCAATTTCACTGAGGTGCTCATCCGGCGGTGTAAATGCCATACTGATAAAAGCAAAAGCATGATGAGGAATCATATCTTGCATCAGTTCGGCTCCGTGCAGGGCAATATATTCCTTCATCTTGCGAACATCTCCTGCCGGGAAATTGTATTTTTCATACGCCTTCGTGTCGATAATTAAGCCATAAGACTTTGCATAGAACGCATCACGGTATTTTGCAATAACATCTGCAACTCTTCCATGTCCTTGCCCTAAGCACTGGGCTTCATAGCCCATAAATGAGAACAGCTTTTCAACTGTCATTTCAAAGAGAGCCGCACTATTAGTTCCATCATAGCCATAACGTATAAGATTATCAACCAGTCGGGACGGCAAGGAGTCTTCGTAAACCATAACATAGTGTTCTATTTGCTTTTCGATACCGTTTACTTTTTGCTGTGCAGTAATCGGCTTTTGCTCTGGGATAACATCCAGCTTTATTTTATCTGTTAAGCGATAAAAAGACCGCTCTTTTGAAATCTGTATTCCAGCTTGCCGCAAATTCAGAATATCAAACGCCAAGGTCTCTTCATCGGTATCAATTCCCAAGCCAATAACAGCATTCAAAAGATCAGTGATTGCCATAAAAGACTTTTTGGACAAGGCCTTCAGAATGGCAACTCGCCTTTGCTGAACAACTTCGGCAAATGGATGATGATCTGAACACAGCATTTCCTGTGGAACATATTTTACTGTAGACCGAGCAGCATATTGGAGAACTCTATCTACTTCATACACTGTTGTGTAAAGAGGAAGCGATTTTCCCAATATATCGGCACTCTCTGATTTAACCACCCAATCTACTTGGGACAACCAACTGAGAATGGTGCGTGCCCATTTGTCAGCATCACCCTCTGCATCGTTGAAACTCTTTCCGCTTCTTGCCACAAACTCTGCTTCAAAATGGCTAAAACCAATGTCTCCCACGAACCCCAATTTGCTTCCGACATCATACTTTGACATAGAGCCGTTTCCATTCTTGCGACTCTCATTAAGTATATTCAGAACTCTAATCACGGGGGGACTGGTCAGCAATCCCTTGCGAAAAATAACCTTTTCCTCATCACATAAGGTTCTTTTCCCTCTGTATAATACAGAACTTTTGGGTGAATCACATAGTTCTTGCCCCAACGGCGTAAGCCTGTAGCCTTGCAAGTCTCTATCAAGCTCGACCAAACCGCAGGCGCAGATGGCTTTTATGCGACATCTCGCATCCCAAGTCCACTTCTTTTTTATATTGCCGAGTTCGGTTCGGTGTCCAAAAATTGCTTGCATCAAGGCGTTATGATTCATCCCATCCTTGGATACCAACTCAACGGTATCACGGACAGTGGAGAGGTTTGATGTATTTTGTACCCAACCATAGTTAGCCATAAGTTTTCCGACACCGGAATACGCTCCGTTACCTGCTGCTGACATACTACAACTCCTTTCTAAAGATAAGAACATATTGATGAATCTGGTTCATTACAAAAGAGTACGGATAACCGAAAGGAAAGAGGGACATTGCTTGGTCGTGCCATATTCTCATTCCTCTATAAACCAAACCGTCAATCTTGCAAAGCTCATTGATAATATCTGCATGAAGCAAATTAGGCTTCCCCGGCTGAGGTTGAAAATCCTTGCAGAACACAACCATGTAACCTTTGTTCTTTAATCGTGAGAAACAGAGTTGCATAATGTTTCTCAATGCCGGAAAAAAATCTTCCTGCGACATATTTCCGAGGTCTGCTGATTCTTCCGTGTAAGGCATCGGAGAAGAATCGTTATACAATTTCTTTCGCTGACCCGTTCTTTCCTTGCTCATCATGTCCGAGTAGGGGGGGTCGGCAATAATCAAATCGAAAACCGTTTCCGAGACTTCTGGATGTTGCAGCATATTTTTAGAATCATCGTTAATCATGGTCATAAGCTGCATATTCTCGGTTTCACAGACCTTCTGGTATGCTTCAATAAACTTGGGTTCAAGCTCAATACCAACAGCCTTGCGATTTCCACCAGCCATAGCAGCCCCAAGTAAAGTTCCACCAACACCGCAGAAAGGGTCAAGGATTTTTCCATCTGCCTTTGTGAAAAACTCAACAATATCTTTCATAAGTGCAGGCGGCTTTGGCGAAGGATGAATCTTTCTGTATTTAAGCCCTACATTTTCTTTCGCTGTAGGACTGTAGCCGGTAATCCACACAGAGTTGGTAAAAAACACCCATTCTTTCCCTGTTAGGTCGTTCAATGTGTTTCGCTTGTCGTAAACGCCTCTATCACCCATATCCACCCCGTTTTTGCCCAGCTTCTTAGGCTCATCCTTTTTTGACATATATAACAATCTCCTTAACTCTCGTTGTAGTATTCTCGCCGCCGTTATTTGATTTATAGCGACGATATGGTTTGAAAAAGCAGCTAACTTCGCCAACAGCAGATAGCGCATCACATAGTTTCTTATATTCCATGATGCCATCAGTGCTGTAGCTGATGTAAATGTGTTCAAACCTTGCCTTTTGAACTATATCCAGCATCGCAGGCAAGGCTTTATCTTTCATGCAAAATGGAGAGAGCAATTCCTGATATGGACGCCTGCCGGTAACTCCATAAATTGCGGGTTCATCGTAGAGGACAGCGGTTTCAAGAATGTGGTAGTATGGCGGATATTGCCGTCCGTTATACGGAGGATCTAAGTAAAGTATATCGCCAGAAACCCGGTCGATCAATTCGGCTATACTCATGCAGTATGCTTCGTTGGATTGACCGTTATCTGTAAATTGATATGGGAGCAGCTCCAATGGTCTATACTTCCTCTGGTCATCTATTTTTAGAAAAGCCCCATATGTCCCAGATGTATTGGATACCTTTGTTATGGCATCAACCAAATTTGCTGAGAGCAGGTAAAACATATCCTCTGAAATAATTTCATCCCGCAGCCAAGAGGAAAGCTGTGCGCAAATAGCATCAATTTTTTTTGCGTTTTCGCTGTCAAAATAGTTTCTGCTATATTGCGATGCAGCAGTCCCTTCCAATGTGTATTCCTTGAAAAAGAATCCATCAACTCCATTGAGAGCGTTAAGAGCAAAAAGAGCTTCGCTATAGGGGATCTTGCTTTGCGGTTCTTTATTGCATTTAATCTTTGCTATCTGTAGGGCATACGAAAAGCGGAGATAATCATTTGAAATTATTCGAGCGTTCTGCTTTTTGAACATTTCGGCAACGCAGCAGGTACCAGCAAATAAGTCTGCCACAACAGCACCATCAACAGAGCCGTAGGTCTGACTTACAGTATTGCTAATGAAATCGAGTATTTTTGCTTTTGAGCCTATATATCTCATTGTTTTTTTCTCTCCAAATCCTTTGTAAATTCCAATATATCATCTACGCCGCAATCGAGGGCAAAACATAGCTTTTCAATGCTCTCCAATGAAACATATTGGTCTCTTCTAAGTCGGGTTAAAATGTTGGCACTAAAGCCTGCCTGTTCTGTCAATTCAGCCGTTGCAATACCACGGTCGATTAACAGATGAAATAGTTTTTTATATGTAACAGCCATAGTACCCTCCCGATTTAAGAATATCCTTGTCTATTGTATCACGATAATGTGAATTTTTCAAGCAGTCGGGATGAAATGTCGTGATTTAATCGTTTTGAAGCCGCAGAACCTTAAAAATGAGAAAATCGGTAGAAATACTCCTTGCTACGCAATAGCGGTCAAAACATCGAGTACAGACCCGACATTTTGACCGCATATCACCCCTAAACGCTACATTATTCCGTCCTGCTCCTGAACCCTGTTTGCTTGGCGTTCTCGCTTGCTTTCCGTCTGCGTTCCTCGCTCATGGGCGGTTGCAGACGGATGGACAGTCGGGATCTGTCCAGCACATAGGAAACGCCGCCCTGCTCATGGGTCTTTTCCTGTCGGCAGAGGTCGGGGTACTTCTTAGCGAACAGCGCCAGCCGCTTTTTCAGTCCGGCGTTGAAGGTGTAGATGCTTGCCGTATCTTCGCCCTCGTTGAACAGGATGATGGTTTCCTTTTCATACTTGGTCAGCTTCGCCATAATCGTCCTCCATATCGTAACTGCTGATTTCTGCCAGCCGCAAAGTCAGTTCCGCTTCATAGTAGCCGTCCATTTCCATGCGGAGCGTGGGGTAGAAGCAGCGATACCAGTCGTGCGCTTCCTCGGCACTCAGCTTGATTGCAAGGTCGTTGAACAGCTCTCCGGCAACAGGGTCGGGTGTGATAGCCGCCAGCATTTGCAGACGGTCAACCGTTGCCCTGTGGTTGGGGCAACCGAAGGTGTAAAGGGCTTTCTTCTCGTTGATGTTCAGTTTCATAGTGTGTTCCTCCTTGATTTTTGATAAATGAAAAGCGGCAGGGACTTCACAAAGAAATACCTGTCGCTTTTGCTTCGGTATGAAATTAGCTGGTCTGGACTTGGAATATCAGAAGTAAATCAACTCATGCTTGATAATTTCCTCGGCTCGGCTGCGGATGGAGTTCATGGCCTGCACCCATAGCATCTGGTCGGACGCTTTCAAGGCTTCGTCCACGCCCTCGGCTTCCGCCATCTGCTCAATGATAAGGCGGCATCTTTCCGTTGCCTGCTCGTTCAGATCGGCAAGGTAGGTGTGCAGCTTGCAG
>ERZ1031278.105-NODE-105-length-24371-cov-6.783640_pt1 | contig 24371 bp, 45 predicted proteins | sample MGYA00518738_ERZ1031278 | MGnify/ENA primary metagenome ERZ1031278 (study PRJEB33719, sample SAMN04261329) | wastewater metagenome | biome: periurban shantytown; feature: human; material: feces | host: Homo sapiens | place: Peru: Lima | collected 2012-07-26 ...
TTCCTGCTGAACCGCTCTTCCGATCTCCCGCGTTATTTTAATAAAGTGAGATGCAATTATCAAGTAGAAGAATGGGGCGAAACGAATAGACGTTTTTGTAATAAGTGCTTAAAGCACCCGCCCCAAAGCTGGTGTTATGTGGAGGGATGATAATATGCAAACTGACAGAGGAATCTACCATAAGCGAGTGTGCGACCGCTGCGGAGCAGTTCTGAGCGGCAGGATGATGAACCCTGACGAATACTTCAAGGACTTGGCGTGGCGCAGGGACACAGGCGACCTGTGCCCGGAGTGCTATGCAGAGTATAAGCGAGTGATCGGGCGGTTCAACAGAGGAAAACGTGTGAGAAAGGAATGACAAAATGCGAAATGTAACAGTTTGCAAATGCAAACGATGTGGGAAGCTTTTGTATTGGGATGGAAAAAAATTTTTGGATTATACCAACCTTGATGTCGTGCTTGCGGCTTATAAAAATGGCGGAATCCGTAAAATTTTCCAAGATAACTTACAGTCACACCCGTGTGGCGACGGGAAAACCGGAATTTGCATGGGCATTTACGAAATTGGAGAGGAAGGTAAGAAGGGATGAACTTCTACTGCACCACCGAGCATTGCTCTTGCATGGGCATCAAGCAGTTCTCTGCTGGCAAGGCTATCCAATGTACAGCAGAATTCTGTGAGAACAAATCTGAGCCGTCTTGCGGCTCTTGCAAATGGTACACAGAGCCGGAGGGCGTGTGCGCGACCGGCCAGTCAGAACACGTTGCGGACTTCGTGTGGGACGAACGTGGATGCAAGGAATGGGAGAAGAAAGAGAATGAGTAATTTTGGAAATGCGTTGATTGTGGTTTTAGCTTCTTTTCTAGTTGGAATATTTATATGTGGGGTGGCATATCTCATTGAAAAAATTTTGATATGGGATATATTTTTGAACGAAATTCCTGATGGAAATAAAAAGGTTTTTGCAGATGCAATCATCCACATCATAGTTTATTTGATTGGGTTTGCGGCATTATATGCGATGTACAAGGCAGGAGTATAAAAATGACAACAGGGGAGAAAATCAGGAAGCGCAGGATTGAACTGCACGTCAAGCAGAAAGACCTTGCGAACAGAATCGGTGTAACAGCTGCTTTCATATCGGCTATTGAGTGCGGGAAACGCAAATGTAAAGAAAGATGGCTTTTCAGAATCGCAACCGTCCTTGACTGCACAATATACGATTTGCAAGATGACGAGCCTAAAGGTTTGATTGACCCCGCCAATGACGATTTCGGAGCGGTCTGCAACTGCGCTGTCCGCTACTGCTTGGGCAGACTGTCATATATGCCTGGCCTTGTTTGCGGATACATTACACCGCTTCTGCCGGAGCTGACCGACACGACGCTTGGTTGCTTTGAACGTGACATTGCAGAGCGCAAGCGGAAAGGCTTTTTTGGCGATTCCTACGACTATCAGACGTGGGATGCGTTCTACAAGGCGGTTTGCAAGGAGATTGAAAGGAGAAAGGACAATGGAAGTCAGACCGATTGATGCTAATGAACTACGTCAAAACATCGAGGCGTGGATTCAGGGGTATAACGATGGAACAATAGGTGGCTTGTCGTTGGATGATGTGCTTGACTACATCGACACTGCGCCAACAATCGAGGTGAAAGACAATGGCTAATTATCCAGAATACCTTGAACGAAACGCACTTATTGAAAGAATCAAGAAAGCATATTGCGATGGCTGCGAGAACTACAATGGAGTTAGATGTCGTGCTTGTGGTATTGGCGATGCCATTGACATTGTGGAAGATGCCCCGACAGCCTTACAACGTACCGCTGAATGGATTGTGCAAGACGAAGATAAGACGAGGTTCATGTGCAGTAATTGCCATGCAAGAAACAATCGAGACCGCTACAACTACTGCCCGAACTGTGGTTCTTTGATGGAGAACAGGTTATGAGTAACACACTTTGACATCCTGCAAGTGAACCGCCACGAGAGCGGACGCAGCCTTTGTTGCTTGCGACTAAGACAACGTGGCACGATAAATGGAAAAATGTTGCAAGGAATCTCGCCAACAGCGTACTTTCTTGGCTGTTACGCAGACGGTCAGTTCTGGGATGAGATAGGCGAGAGGCTGCCGAAAGATGTGACAGTGACGCATTGGATGGCGTTTCCGATGGTATAGGAGGGCTTATGGAAAACAATATCGTTGTTACGCAAGATATGGTTGACGCATTCACGGCAGAAATGCAGGAAGCATACAAAAAGTACGGCGATGATGAAGAAATCGTTCACAGCATGATGGACGGCATCATGTGTGAAACCTTAGAAAAGCTAGGCTTTGCAAAAGGCGTGGAAATCTTCAACGAAGCACCGAAATGGTATGCGTAAGGAGCAGTAAACATGACGAACAAGAAGTTTGGCATCATCGTTATGGACTTGAGCTTTTTTGACTTCGGGCCGAAGCCGCCTTGTGGGTATATTAAAGCGAAGCATATTCGCCCAGCTTACGGCAAAGGCACAAGGCCTGTCAAGGCGCATAAGCGAATTACCAGAACGAGAGAGGGATTTAGAAAGTGAAAAAGCTTAAATTTCCTGAAGATTTCTTTGCATACGAAAACCCAGACTGCCCCGATAAGGATATTGAAAAAGCCGTGAACAGGATGAAGAACTGGATGAAGGGCGAGACATACAAGAGCAACCCTTGGTTCTTTATGGCTGCTGGCAACTATCTGATTGTCGGCCTGATTGCTGAGGACGGCCAGAAAACAATCTACGTTGCACGGCAGTATTATGAGATAGTCAACATTCCGGGCGAAGGTTGGCTGCGTGAATCTGACGCTGAGTGCTTGTTTTGAGGAGAATTAAAGATGGAAGAACTTAAGAGATGTCCGTTTTGCGGTGGGAAAGCCGTGTTTTCCATAAAGAAGGATTTTTCAAGAAGCCTTATAAAAGGATACGAATTTAACATCCGATGCAATAAATGTGGTTTCACAAATCCCAATAGAGAGTATCGAATCGAGTTTAGAATGGACGATAGTGGAGAGATTGAAATTATCCGCGATGGACGCAAAGACGCTATTGAAGCATGGAACAAACGATACAAAGAGGACTGAGCATGGACAAAAAACGAGACAGCTTTACATTCCAACGATACTACTTTGAAGCCATCTCCACACTGAAAAGTAAAGAGAAACTGGAACTCTACGATGCAATCTGCGCATACGTTTTTGAAGAAAAAGACGCGGCGTTGAACTCAAAAAAAGCAGAATCTTGTTTCATTTTGATTAAGCATCTGCTCGATGAAGAGTGTAAAAGAAGCGATATTGCGTCAAAAGGATGGTCTACACGAAAGTCGGCTCATCCTCATGCCATAAATGAGATGAAAGTCAGCTCATCTATGAGTTCAAAGTCAGATGACAATGAGCGCATAGTATCAGATGACATTCAGACGAGCGTCAAGACCTTGCCGGAGAGTGCAGTCAAGAAGAAATCTGACATCTTCTTCGACTTTGCTCATGGCGATAAAGCCCTGCTGGAATCTCTGCGAGAGTTCGCACAGATGCGTACAAGAATCAAGAAGCCTATGACAGACCGGGCAAAACAGATGCTCTGCAACAAGCTGGAAAAGTTTGATCGGCATGACTGGAAAGCCATTCTCGACCAGAGCATCTATGCCGGGTGGCAGGACATTTACGCATTGAAACAGGATGACCAGTACGAGCAAAGTACGGAGATGGAGTTTCCTAGACTATGACAATGGACGTTCAAACGGTATTTATCGGTGCGCTGATGCTCTGCAAGCCTGGCGTTGCGGATGAAATCATACCAGACCTTGAACTTGACTTGTTCAGACCTGAGCTGAGAGACGCTTTTGCGGCTGTTCAGGGCTATTGGACTGCTAGGGGTAAGATAGATATAGTCGAGATAAACACGCAGCATCCAGACGTAGCGCAGACGCTCTTGGCGTGTGTACAAACCTGTGAATCAGAGTGTGTGCGAATTGACAGGGAGCAGATGCAGCGTTGGGCACAGCTTATCAGAGAACAAGCTGCACTCACTCGTGTGCAAGGTCTGGCATTTCAGATGACTAGCGAGCTTACCGACTATTCTGATCTATCAGACATTTACCAGCAGATGGGCGAAGCAATGAGTCTGAAAGCTGAGGAAGAAGATGCGTGGACATACGAGGATGTGCTGAATGATTATGTGCTTCACATGGACGAGAAGCCTGTGTATATCAAGACAGGCCTAGAGCGTCTGGATGAAGCGCTGCACATCTCACCGGGTGATTTCATTATCATCGGCGGCAGACCGTCTGCGGGCAAAACAGCCCTGTCCCTGCAAATAGCAGCAAACATGGCAAAGCAGAACTACACTGTGTACTATTTCAGCTTGGAAACCAGCAAACGCAAGCTGGGCGCACGTCTGATGGCTAATCAAATATACTGCCCTCTGGACACGGTGAAAAATAAGGCGGTCAGCTTGAATGAGATTGACGGACAAGCAAAGAACATGAAGATGCCCTTATATATTCGCTCCGCTGCCGGAAAGAACGTGGCATGGATGAAGGCTCAGGCTCTCCGTAAAAAGGCTCAGGTCATCTTCGTAGACTATCTTCAACTCATCCACGAAACAGGCGCAAAGGACAGATATGCCGCCATTACAGCTATATCCATTGCCCTGCACGAGCTGGCACAGACCACAGGCATTGTCGTGGTGGCTCTGGCACAGTTGAATCGAAACCCATCCAAGCCCGGAGCAACGCCTACTAACTCCGACTTGCGAGAGAGTGGACAGATTGAACAGGACGCTGATGCGATCATTCTTCTGTCCGGCGATAACCCCGATAAGTACCTGTTCCGGCTAAGCAAGAACAAGGAAGGTGAGATAGGCGACCTTCCCATCACGTTTAACAAGCAGATTCAACGGTTCCAAGAGTATACTTGGATGGATTGAGCACATGGGCTGTCAGCAATGGCAGTCTTTTGTTTTTTCAAACTCCACGAGAAAGCCTGTTTTAAGGCGTTTTGGATGCCAGATGATAACTTTATCGACTTCTCCACGAAAACGCGCCACAGACGCTTGTAGGCGGCTCTCCGTTGATGCTGATGGTATATCTCAAACTAGACCACACAACCAGACCGATGCAGAAGCGTGGAGAACGACTTTTCAGGGTCAGACGTGAAAGTTATCGGGTCAAGCAGAAAAACGCGTCAGACAGGCTCCTACACGCCTTTCCCGCGATGATAGCAGCCAGATGGGCGGATGCCAACGACTATTCATCCAATCGCAGGGCTGATTGAGACGAAAGCAAGATGTGTGAGACGAAAAAAACGCTTCGACTGTCACTTTCGGAAATGGCTTTCAAATTTTTGTCCCCTTTCCCCCTTGTTTCCTCTTTCCCCCTTTTGTCCCCCTCTTTCCCCTACAACCCCTATTACCCCCTATAATCCCCCTAACATCTTCCGTGCTCCCCCTTTCCCTCCCTGTGTGTTTAGCGCGTCCGCGGGCGTTATATGCGCGAGCGCGCGCGTTGACGGAGCCGGGTGTGCTACGATAGTTCAAAAGTGAATAAATAACAGTTATGCGAAATTGCAAGCTGGTTCTTTCCCCCTACAACCCTCTATCTCCAAAGCTATACCGTTAGCCAGCAGAGCAGACCGCAGGCAAAAACTGGCGTGGGGTTCGGGCTGGTTGATGGTCTGCGACTATTGCAGACATGGAGGATTGACTTCATTTTGCAGTCGGTTGAATATGTAGAAATGTTGCATTGACTATTCCTAGCAGAACGCTATGAATTGAATGATATACCATAGCGCATCACTGGGAATTAAATCGAGCAGGAACGGACAGAATAGGTTGGTGCGAGTTATTATGCGAAATAATCCGTGATTATCGGGAGTAACTATATCTGTATACTATAATAAGTACGGTTATTATGCGAAATAGATATAACTAGACGGTGAATAAATAGATGAATATGTGCGATGAGTTATGAATTTTATGAGGTCTGACGACTTAGCGACTATCGCACCTCTCTTTCTCTAAAAGGCGAACGACTATTTCACACAAAAAATACAAGTTTATTTTACGATAATTCGCTAGAAAATGCTACGACTACTACTCTACGACTATCGGCGAACTGCCCGTTACTATACGATATATAGGACTTTCAAAAGCTAGTTGTCTGATGACTTTACGACTGTTTCACGACTATTTGTCGGGAGAAACTACGACTATTGGCTACGACTATTCCAGCCGGAACGCTGCGACTATTGCTGACCTCTATTGGCTATCGGGCGAAAGCCCGAAAAGAGATACGGCGGTAGCCGTCAATGGTTCCGCCCGCCCGCTGTTGAGTCTGCTCTCTGTCCATCAATGCCGGGCAGCAGACCGCCGGGCTGACCCTGTATAGGTGGAGACGCTGACCCCTCAGCAGGTGCGCCGGGTGCAGCACTTGCCAGCGATCCACACACGGCAGGAGCTGACCCCGCCGGGCTGGCATGATTTGCGCTCCCCTTATATACCTTATTGTAATAGGCGGCTGTGCTGACTTGTACAGCGTCCGGCGTGGCGGTGGTATCTGGTATCGGTGAAGGGGCTGCACTTGACGGTATGCCCTCCGGCGTGGCACAGGTGGTGTATATGCGGCTTGTGTGGATGCTGTATTGTGTGCGCTGGAATGGGGCAAATCAACGGAAAAGCCGCTGCAAAGCCCTGTAAACGGTTTTGGAGTTTAGGCGGTATAATTGCATGAGCGACAGAAAGGCCGCTGTAAACGCTTGTATTGGGTTGCATTGCAACAAGGCAAAATAAAAGCCCTGCATCCTCAGCAGGTGCAAGGCAAAAGAAAAACCCCGCCGGACTGGGGCGGGGTTGAATATAAAAGTGCGTCAGCGCTGGCGGCGCCAAACATTATAATCTGTTGCCGTCATGATGGTATAGCCGCCGCAAACCTTGACAACAACGTCTGCACCCGTTGCGGCCTTGCGTGCATAGTATCGGTTTGTATACAACCCTGTTATTGCATTATATCCCTTGTTAGTCATAATATAAGCCCTCCATTATTTTGACGCCTTAAACAGTGCCGAAAAAAACCAGAAGAAAAACAGAATGCAAGAAAATATCATGTGCAGCGCCTCCCATTAAATACGCCCTTCGGCTGTTTTGTCGAAAATATAGTGTGTTCCGCTGTCACTCCGGCGCACAAAAATGTCATCTTGCCAGCCGTTAGAAACGATTACACGCAACATGGTCAGCATACCGTCATAATATGCTTTATCTTTTGCCGTTTTTTGGTGCTGTCCGGCTTTATCGAGTGCAGCAAGTGCACAGCTAAATCTTTTTTCGTCGATCATGTTATAACCCCCTTATACCACGCTGAACCGCTTGTAGCTTGTGCGGGTGCTGCACTCTGCGTAAATATCCGGGTGCAGCGTCTTCAAAAGCTTGCTATCTAGGCGGACGCTTTGCACATCCTTGTAAATGGCTTTTGCGGTGCCTTGTGCCATCTCTGGCGCGCCCTGCATCATGCAGATAATATCAGCCTTGATACTTTCGTTCATTGCTTCCAGCTCTTCCAAAAGCCGCTTGTTTTCGCGGTATTCGTTCACCTTTTCTTCGAACAACGTCATTTTTTAGCCCTCCATTAGCTGTTAAGAAATGCAATCATAACAAGCGCGCCGGAAATCATGCCACCAACGTACCAGAGGGCGGCCCACTGTGAAAAATCAAGAGTAATCATTGCTTATACCCCCTATCACATAACCTGAAACAGCGCAGATGTGCGGGCGGTGACGGCGTACAGTTTGCCGGACGTGTTACCCTTGACCAACACGCCGGTAACACCGTAAATACCGGTGCTGTATGCGATGGTATCAAACCCGCATTCAGCAACGCGAAGCGCGTCAATCTCTGCAAAGCGCTTTTTGGTCAAGTCCTCGGCGGCGTTGGTGGTAACATAGCGGCGGATGTCTTTTAATGTGGTTTTCATGGTTTTTGTCCTCCTGTTTTGTAACTGTATTTGGTAGGTGTTACGCTTTCTTGCGTCTGATTATATTATACGCTTTCTTGCGTAGTTGTCAATAGGTATTTACGCTTTTTTGCGTATTATTTTTAGTGCGCTTGCGTGTCCGCTTGGGCGTGCCTTATCGGACACACTCCACGCCCTCCAGCGTTCCGCCGCCGTCCCGATCTGTCCGGCGTGGTCTGCCTTGCATCTGGCACGGCCTGCCCTGCTGTCTGTGCTGTGTAGCCATTTCGGGTGCGCTGGAAGGTGCAGGAAACCACCGGCGGGGTATATCGCCGCCGCCCAGCCCCGCCCGGTCAGTCCCGTCACCACTGAAAAAATAAAAAAGACCCACCCCACCCTCACAAAACAAAACCTATCCGATTGTGCAAGTCTCCAAATTTTCCGAAAAATACAAAAAGGCCCCTCTCCCGGTCTAATCTGTGCTATACTTGACCGTAAGAAAGGAGCATTATAAAATGGCAAAACTTGTAAAGTGTAAACACTGCGGCGCAAGGATAGCAGCTACCGCTAAAACCTGTCCGCAGTGTGGTGGAGAGAATACACCGCCAAAGCCAGCTTATAAGCGGCTGTGGTTCAAAATCCTTATAGCCTTGATTGTTATATCTTTTATCCAAGACCTTGTGAATCCACGAGAAAGAACGAATGTTACGGCTAATCCTAAAAGTGAGGAACCGACATCTTCTGTTACATCCTCTGTGGAAATCCAGAATGAAACAGTCGCACAGTCTGTTGTTGCTTCTTCTGAAACTGTAAAAGAAGATAATTCTTTTATGCTGGTTGATGGAGCACTTGGAAAATATGGTGAAGAGGTTACTATTCCAAGCCAGACTTATGGACAATATACCTACACACGTTATTTGATTCCTGCTGGTGAATACACCGTAGAAAACAAGGGTGGAGAGAAGATGGCTACTGTTTTTGTGGTGAATAATGATAACTCGGATGATGTAAAATCTGTGTTGAGGTTTTCAAAAACAGGCGAAAAACAAAGAGTAACTGTAGAGGATGGTTACAATATTCAGCTGTCACTTGAAACGCAAGTCTTGTTTACTCCTGTTGAATGAGAGGTGGAATCATAAAATGTATGCTTTATTTGGAATGATTGCTCTGGTTGCAACGCCTGTGTTTGGAGCGCTGTGTCTTTACAACAAAGCAACGCATAAGAAAGACAATCGGATGTTAATTGCTTTCTTTGTATCATTTGCAGTTTTCGTTATATGTTTGGCTGTAACACCAGAGCCATCACATGATGAATTGGCAAGCTCCGGCGTTACATCTTCCTCCGCCAAGTCTACGGCAACGGAACTGGATGATAGCTCTATTGAGGAAGTTTCCGAAAGCTCAGCAAGCAGCACTCCGGCATCTCAAAAAGCGGAATCCGAATCTGAACAGCCTATAAGCTCTGAACCCGCAAGCAGTGAGCGGGTGGCATCCAGTGCTTCTTCGCATAACCCAGATGATGATATTCCAACGCTTGATTTGGATGACTATGCAAAACAGGCGGCCGACAACGCTGTAAAGGCAAAAGACAAATACGCTGGTAAGCAATATAAGGTGACATATCAAGTCAACAGTGTATCAGACGCAATGATTAAGTTAGATAATCCGTACACTGTTATGTTCAGTGTGAACTTCGTCACTTCTCACAGCATTGGTTATACCGTTTATATGGCTGGATTCCCAGAAAATGAAAAAGACAAGATTTCTAGGCTTTCTTCCGGCCAGACTGTTACATTCGTCGGTGATTTTGACGGAAACAAATTCACGGATTGCCGATTCATAGTTCCGTAAATAAAAAGCCAGCGGCTAGATGTTCTCTAACCGCTGGCTTTTCTTATGGGCTATCTACGATTTAAGTGTTGGAAACATGATAGGAGCGCTGACTTCTTCCTTTTCCCTGAGAATGTCGAGCAAACAATCATTGTATCCCATTGAATAGCTGTCCTCGCAAAAATGTTGTACGGACGTTGCTAGCGCTACACTTACAACCTCTCTTGACCGCTTATCCTCTGGCATAATGATTTCTAATGTCTGATTAAGGATTTCATGGCTTTTTTCTAAAACGGCTTTGTGCTCTTCATTCTCAGCTTGTAGCCGAAACATTTCTTCCGAGTAGTCCATCAGCACGTCTCCATTCTAATCTGCTCACCAACAGGCAGATAGCCCGCTTCTTTGAGCTTGCTATAAATGAACTTCTGACCGGCTCTCGTCCAGCGAGTGACCTCTTTCGTTTTGCCGTTCGGCAGCTCGATCGGGTGGCCGACAACATATCCGTTGCCAAGATACTTCTGGTAAGGAATCCACTGTTTGTTTACAGTATGTTGGATGCCAAGCCCTCTAAGAATCTGGTTTAGCTTTCGTGCGCTCATTCCGTAGTTCATGGCAATCTGCGTGGTAGTCAGGCTTTCATCTGAAAGCAGCATCGCCTTTGCGTAGTCAGAATCAGGCTTCATCTTGGCGTTTTCCACTTCCAGAGCCTTTACTTTCTTGCGCTCCGTGTCGATAACACTGTTAGCGGCGATCAGAGCGCGGCTCAACAGCATCTCTGTCGATTCAGGCTCCGGGTTGGTGAGCTTCTGCTCCATCTGATTGAAAGCATCAATGTACTTGAGTTTCCATTCAAGGGCTTCCTTGCCAGTGAATCCCATAGCAAGGAGCGTAAACCCATCGCGATTCATCAGATACTCAGGTAGCACTTTGTTTTGGACTGAAAGGTACTCCGATTTGAAGAACATAGAGGACAGTCCAATTTTGGGCTCTCCTCCCATCAGGTTTTCGATGTCGCGAAGAACGTGCTTGTGCTCTTTTCCAAAATTCTCTGCTACTTCACGACTGGACACGACAACCTGTCCGTTTTCGCTGATAAGATTGATAGCATATTTAACTTTTTGTTCCATAAAAACTCCTATAGTTCTTGCGGAACAAGCCAATTCCTGCTATAATAAGGCTGGAACAGCTTGTTCCAGTGTGGTTCATGATACGTTCGCTAAAGTTTGCCGACAGCAGCGAGCGTATCATTTTTCGTTTTCATTGGTCTCCGGGATTGGATGCACTTCAAAGAATGTGTCACGGATGGCTGCTGCCTGTGCGACCTTGTGTTCGGTGCAATAGGCTTTCAGCCACTGGAACTGCCGTTCGGTCAGTGCAACAGTGAACGTGTGATTGTGCCGTTCGAGATAAGGACTGTACATAAACTCACCTCCCTTCATGTAAGTGCAACCAGTATATGCAATATGTTGTGGTTTGTCAATTACGCAAACGCTTAATGTAGTACTGGTATCTGTACAAAATCTAAAAGTTTGTAGACTTGCACAAAATTTAACTGTTGTTTTTGGCTGCTCCCGCTTCGTACCCTGCCCGGTAGTTCAGTTCTGACAGCTTGCCCAGTGCTTCTGCGTACTCCCTGTCCTCGCTGGTCGGTTCTTTGCCGTGGGCGAGGGTTTTCAGAAATTCTTCGGTTTTCGTGGGAAAGTTCATGTTTTTTTGCTCCTAACTCTTGCGGAGAGCAGCCCTTTTTGGTATAATAGATTCCGAAAAGGGAGACTGCCCCCTTGGTGGTTGCAGTACCTTCTTTTTGTAACGGATAAGCTATCAGCTAAACTTTGGTAGGTGGGTGCTGATAGCTTATTTTTTTATGCGTTCTGCAATGTTGAAGATTAGATCAATACCCATTCTCACAACATCACTCTTGGTTCCATCCAGAGCGTTAGCGCAAAATGTGATTTTTTCGATATCCTTTTCGCTAAGCCTGAACGAAACCATACGCATAGATTCGTTTTTAGATGGCTCTGCTGCTTTCTGCAACTTCATCACCTCGCTTTGTTGCTGATGATAGTATATACCAGATATTGAGCACTTGTCAATATGGAAATTTGAAGAAAATATACTTTACAGATTCAGAACGAATCAAAAATAAAGCGTATACACGTTTCCATGTAAAAAGTTTAACATCCTTATACTACTATACTCTGTATTTACAGAGTATAGTATATTTATATATACACTAGGGTCGAATTGCTCTCTTGACAGATTACGCTAGAAAGCGTATAATGATACCAAAGGAAGAGAGGGCAAAAAAATGGCAGCTACGAACAACAAGGTAAATTCCAGCGAAATTCTTCGTGGGATTATCAAAGAGCAGCATCGGACATACGAATACCTCAGAAAAAAACTTGATTATAAAAAAATTTCTAGCGTATCTTCTCGTGTTTTGGCCGATGATATGAAGCTATCTACGATGGTTCAGATTTTAGAAGTGCTGGGATACAGGCTTGTTGTCGAGCCGGACAACGGGGAGCTAACTAGAACGGGCGCTTATCAGATAAGAGAGGTAAAGGACGGCGATTCTGAATGAACGTAGCGTATGTTCGTGTATCTACTGTTGAACAGAATGAAGCTCGACAGGTGGAAGCGTTGAAGCGGCATAACATTGACCGTTGGTTTATCGAGAAGGTCTCTGGCAAGAATATGGATAGACCAGAGTTGCAGAAGATGCTTAAATCAGTTCAGCCGGGCGATACCGTGTTTATCCACGATTTCAGCCGCCTTGCCCGCAGCACGAAAGACTTGCTTGAAATGGTTGAAACGCTGCAAGCTAACGGCGTGCACCTTGCCAGTGATAAAGAGAACCTAGATACAGGCACTCCCACAGGTAAACTGATGCTGACGATGATTGCAGCCATCAACGAATTTGAACGACAGAATATGCTTGACCGCCAGCAAGAGGGTATCGAAGTGGCAAAGCAGAAAGGCGTTTATAAAGGTCGCAAGCCCACTGAGTATGACCGCAACCTCTTTGATGTTCTGCACGAACAGGTGGAAAAACGTCTGCTGACCGTCACCGATGCTGCAAAACAGCTTGGCGTGACCCGCCAGACATGGTATCGGATTGCTGAACAGAGAAAGGCTGGATAATATGCAGGGAGAAGAACTGATTGTTAAGAATGGTAGCATCACACTGCGGTCTATGCTTGACTTTGGTGGATTCCTTGAAATTAAGAGGTTTTTGGAAGCCTGTCATTCGGAAAACTGCACCGTAACTTTTGCGAACGAGGAACTTGTCGTTTTTCCGAATGAATACGATGCTGCTAAAGATGCTCTCATTTTTATTTACGGCACATTGGCAGAAAGACACAGTATCATTGAAGAGTATCTTCGTTACAAGTTAATGCTTGGGGATGAAGAACCGAAGCCTACTTTATATAACCAGTGAAAGGAGTAGCTCATGGACAACTTTAATGCCATTTACAAGATTCTCAAACTGCTGGATAAGCACAAGGGCGATGAAGAATTTGACTATGAGCTTATCTCTGCAAAAGCAATGAAGATGAAGGTCTCTGACTGGGAGCAGATTATGATTGAACTGCAAATGAACGGTTTCATTCGCGGTTTGGTCTACACGCAAGACTTGACGAACAAGTTCCCGCATATTGTAGAGCCGATTCACCCGCAGATTACCTTGAAAGGCATGGAGTATCTCTCCGAAAACAGCATAATGAAGAAGGTAGAAAAAGGGTTAGAAACGGTCGGGCAGTTCTTTTAATTGATTTTGAGAAATAAAATTTCTGAAATCGCATTATAAAACCGAATATTTGATTTTTGTGCAGTTGTAGGCACTCTTTACATTTTCAGGTAGGGGGGTGCCTATTTTTTTATGCAGCCAAAGCAGTGTATCGCCATCATCGACAGCATCAAAATGTATGCAAAGCAGAATCCGACCGAAGCGCAGGTCTACGAGGACTGGTTTCAGGCGGTGGTGAACCTGAGAGACGCTCTGCCGCAGGACAAGCGGTTCGATGCCTACAAATACTCTGGTGAGCTGCGCTCTGTCTGCGCAGCCATGATGGGAAAAATGAAAACTGGCGAGGACGTGGCGAAGGTCTATGACATCATCGGTCGGACGTACCTGTTTGAAGCAAAAGATGTGTTCGACAGCTATTGCATCTACCTTGAATGGAACCGTGCGCCGGAAAAGAAGTTCTACCAGCCGCGAAGAAAGGTGTTAAGAACCGTTGCGAACGCCCTGCAAGACCTTGCAGATGACAGACTGGACTTGCTGGCAATCTCGATGCCCCCCGGCTGTGGCAAGACGGCTCTAGCTATTTTCTATTTGACATGGCTTGCCGGAAGAAACCCTGACGAACCGATGCTTACAGGTTCTCACTCGAACAGCTTTGTTCGTGGCGTTTATGACGAGTGCTTGCGTATATTCGACAAGGACGGAGAATATCTGTGGAACGATGTTTTCCCGGACGTGACAGTGAGCGACACGAATGCACTAGACTGTCGCATTGATTTAGGAAAAAGAAAACGTTTTGAAACACTGGAATTTACCTCTGTTGGAAAAGGAAACGCTGGCCTTTACCGTGCAACTACGCTTCTTTACTGCGATGACCTTGTGTCTGGCATTGAGGTTGCGCTTTCTAAACCCCGCCTTGATAAACTATGGGAAACGTACACTACCGACCTTAGACAGCGTAAAATCGGCAACAAGTGCAAGGAACTGCATATTGCTACACGCTGGTCTGTCCATGATGTTATCGGACGATTAGAGCAAAACTACGGCGATTCCGACAGGAATAAATTCATTGTTATGCCAGCAATGAACGAAAAAGACGAATCCAATTTCGATTATGACTATGGTGTAGGATATAGTACAGAAACGCTCCGCAAGCAACGCGAAGTCATGGATGAAATGAGCTGGAAAGCACTGTACATGAACCAGCCTGTTGAGCGTGAAGGTCTGCTGTTCCCTGCCGATGAACTGCGGTATTTCAACGGCGTTCTGCCTGATGGAGAGCCCGATCGCAAGCTCATGGTCATGGATATTGCATGGGGTGGCGGTGACTTTACCGCCTGTCCTATCGCTTATGTGTACGGAGATGCTGTGTTCATTCCTGATCTCGTGTTCAATAACGGCGATAAGACCGTGACCAGACCAGAAGTCGTGGGCAAAATTATCCAACATAAAATCAACGTGGTGCGTGGCGAAGCCAACAACGGCGGTGATGAATACTGTGACGTGGTGGACAGCCAGCTCCGGCAGCAGGGATACCACTGTTCTGTCCGCAGCCAGCGTGCGCCCAGCGGTCAAAGCAAGCTGTCTAGAATCATCCAGTATGCGCCGGACATCAAGCGGTTTTACTTCCTTGACGAGAAACACCAGTCGAAAGAGTACAAGGCGTTCATGGAGCAAGTGACGATGTTCACGCAGCTTGGCAAAGTCCCGCACGATGATGCACCGGACAGTTTGGCGCAGCTTGCCGATGAACTGTACAACGGAATCAGTAAAATTGAGCCTGTCAAGAGGCCTTTTTGATTAAAAACACAATATATTGTGTTCGCTGGGTCTATTTATTTGATTTTACCACTTGACAAGGCTTATAATGTACGCAGGAAGTTTTGCAACTTCCCTTAAAGGAATAGCTTGCACGAGGGGTTTTGTCATTTTTACTCGCGTGCGTGTCAACAAGCATATTCCTCCTTTCACCGGTGAAGGTTTTCTCACTCTTTCGCCTTCACCGGACTTTATATGTTGCGTTTCCAATTGTTTGGGGAATGCCAGCCGGTCTCCCCCACGGCTAGCAAGCAACGGTTCGATTCCGTTACGCAGCACAACCAACTACCTAGCTTTGCATGGACTTATTCTCCAAAACCTCCACCGCTATTCCCGGCTCTCAATGTGATGTTTAGGCATGACATTACAAAGAGCAGCGGTTAAACAATCAAGCCGGGTTTCTGTGTTACATTAGCTCAGTACGGCTAGAGCATCCGGTTCATAACCGGACATACATTGGTTCAAATCCATTATGTAACACCAAAATTGCAGCCCAACATCTGTCCGACAGCAGAATGAAGCAGCTGCAATGGTTTTTCTAGGCGGAGAATAGCACGACCGGAAGTGCGAACAGTTTCCCGGTGGCTTCTGACGGGTCTGTGCCAAACAGCCTGTTTCCAGAAGTCCAACGAAAGGAGCGCTCATGCTGGTTAGAATCTGCTGTCCTTGTATCCGTCAGAATCCAATTTACAAGAACGTCCGCTGTAATCGCTATCTTGGCGAAGTGGACGGACGATACCATTTCAAGTGCGACAGATGCAAGGGTGTTATCGAAGGGGACACGAAAGAAGGATGGGTTAAAATTATCCATCCACCCGAAAAGTAAATAGCTTTTGAAGCGCAGTTTTGGCGCAGTGAGATAGACCTTAACAGGTTTTTCTTGCTGCGCTTTTTATTTTGCCAGGAAGGAGGAACGAATGGCTGAGTATCAGATGGTCGTTGGCGGCTTTTTGAATAATCCGCTGACCGGACGCAGACCGATTGAAACGCCGGAGACGGAAATCAATCAGACGAACGTGCTGAAAGTTGTCATGGGCAAGGCAGAGCCTATTCATCTGCTAAACAAGAACGAGATCCGCTTTCTGCACAACTACTACTTGGGTAGCCAGCCTGTCCTCCATCGCACGAAGGAGTACCACGCTGAAATCACCAACCGCATTGTAGAGAACCATGCCAACGAGTGCGTGGGATTCTACACAGGCTACATGAGCGGCACTCCTTGCTCTTATGTACGGTCTGAAACGGCAACTGGTGACGGTGAGGAAATCGCCCGCCTGTCAAATGCTTTGCAGTATGAGGGCAAGGATGCGCTTGATCGGCGGCTTTGGCAGTGGATGTTGGAGTGCGGACAGGGATACCGCATTGTTCTCCCTGACAAGGGGTACAACGGCAACTACCCGGACGAAACGCCCCTTTTGGTGGATGTTCTAGACCCGGATATGGCGTATGTGATTTACAACTCCGGCATCGGGCACAAGCCCATCGCCAACGTGTTGCACATCCCACGCAATTATCAGAATGACCTAAACGACCTGATTTGCGTGTATACGCCAAACCAGTACTTTGAAATCGACAACGGCAAAGTCACAAAGTCTGAGAACCATTCTCTCGGAATGTTGCCGATGGTCGAATACAAGCTGAACCCGGAGCGGATGGGTTTGTTTGAACCGGCTATCCCTGTGTTGGATGCCATCAACGACCTTGAAAGCAACCGTCTGGACGGCGTAGCGCAGTTCATCCAGTCCATCATGGTGTTTACCAACTGCCTTGTGGACAAGGATGCGCTTGACCAAGTGAAGGAACTTGGTGCAATGTGCCTGAAATCCACCGCTGGTCTGCCCGCTTCTGTTTCTCAGATTGCAAACGAGCTTGACCAGCAGCAGAGCCAGACCTTGCTTGATTCCATGTTGAACGTGTACCGCAGTCTGACTGCTATGCCTAGTGCCACTGGCAGCGAGAATGCAACGTCTGATAACGTGGGCGCAGTCATCGTCCGCAACGGCTGGAATCACACCGAAGCAAGAGCGCAGCAGTACGAGAATATGTTCAAGTACGCTGAGCGCCAGAGCCTGTCTGTGATGCTGAAAATCTTGCGTGATACGGCTGGCTCTAAGCTGATGGCAAGCGACATCAACATCAAACTGCCACGCCGTCAGTACGATAACCAGCAGAGCAAGGTTCAGATTTTTGCGCAGATGCTCAGTCAGAGCATTGACCCGCAGTTGGCGTTCACTACGCCCGGTCTGTTCCCTGACCCGCAGGCTGCTTATGAAATGAGCAAACCCTTCCTGATTGCCGCTGGCAAGCTGGGCGAGGATGGGAAAGCACCGAAGCCGCAGGAACAGCCTAAACAGGATGTTACCGACACAAATGCCGGGAACACGGTTGATAAACAACCAAACAATGCGAATGGAGAAAAAGATAATGCGTGATTTTTGGAAACAGTTGTTTTGCAAACATGACTATACGCTTTCTCGTTGGCATTGGACGCATGGCATCAACGGAAACGAACCACGCGAAATGGAGTGCGAGTATATCTGCACGAAATGTGGGAAATTCAAATGGACACACCCTGACCGAAATTCTACGCGAGAAAAATCCATTTTGGACAGTGGCGTTGAGCCGTACAAAAGAATTTATCCAAAGGAATAAAGAATCACCCCGAATTTTCGGGCTGATATATTCCGGCAGGGAAGCCGGGATACAAATTTCGCAGCGTTGCAGGGAAGCAACGGTAAAAAAACGCAGGAGGAAATTAACGATATGAAACTCAATGTGTTGCTTGGTGATGCCTACAAAGAGGGCATGACCGCCGATCAAATCATTTCTGCGCTTGAAAAGGTTGCAGACCCTAGCGCAGAGGTAGAGAAGCTGCGTAACGCCGTGACAAAAGCCAACGGCGAAGCCGCTGAGTACAAGAAGCAGCTCAAGGCAAAGCGAACCGATGACGAGAATGCCGCACAGGAACAGGCTGACAAGCTTGCAGAAATGCAGAAGCAGATTGAAGCCCTGACTGCCGACAAGGAGAACCTCGTCAAGGAAAAGACCCTTGCATCTTACCGTGAGAAGTTCGTTTCACAGGGTTATGACGCTGAACTTGCTAACAAGGCTGCATCTGCACTGGCTGACGGTGACATGGACAAGGTGTTTAAGTTCCAGTCGGAGTTTATGACCGCCCACGACACCGCATACAAAGCTTCCCTGCTGAAGGATATGCCCACACCTCCGGGTGCGGATGGCAATGGTAGCTCTGACAGCGAAGGTGTGGCGTTTGCTAAGAGCCTTGCAGCAAGAAAGAATGCCGAAAATAAGACATCGAGTGACGCATTGAACGCTTTCCATTAAGGAGGAAAACATGAAGTATACCACTACTCCGGTATCGGCTCCTGAAAGCACTATTCTGGCTGCTGATACCTACGTTGCCATTCCCTTTACTGTGACCGAAACCGATGTCGTAAAGGCTGGCTATCCAATGGCAAAGACTGGCAAGAAGGCTTCTGCCACTACCGGGGTTTCCGATGCAGCAGTTACCGACGCCATTGGCATTCTGCTGCACACCGTTGACCCGTCCGTCAACCCAAACGGCGCACTGCTGATTCAGGGCGTTGTTGACCAGAAAAAGGCAAAGGCAAGTTCTGGCTTTTCCTTTACTGCTGATGACGTTGCCGCTCTGCATAAGGCTGTTCCCGCAGTCTTTTTCCGTGACAACATCGGCACTAATGCTTAACGGAGGTAAAAAACATGGATTTTCAGAAATATTTCACTTCCGATGCGATTGCTGAGTATTGGACGAATGATGTTACCAACGCGCAAGCATTCGGCTCTGATGCCCTGTTTCCTCCGCGCAAGAAAGCTGGTCTGGAGCTGAAGTGGATTCGCGGTCACAAGGGCGTTGGCATCTCCCTGATGCCGAGTGCATTTGACACGAAGGCAACCTTCCGCGAGCGCAAGGGCTTTAAGATGTCTGAAACCGAGATGCCGTTCTTCCGTGAGGGCTTCCACATCGACGAGAAAGACCGCCAGATGTTGATGGAGATTCAGAACAGCAACAGCACTTTTGCGGAGGAAATCATCAGCCGAATTTTTGATGATGCCGCAGAGCTGATTACTGGTGCTCGAATCGTTCCTGAACGTATGGCGTGGCAGCTGCTTTGCCCGGAGAACGGCAAGCCCGGTATCACCATCAAGGCAAACGGCATGAACTACATCTATGATTACGACCCGGATGGTACTTGGCAGGCAAAGAATTACAAGGCTCTTACCGGCAAGGCAAAGTGGGACGTTACCACTTCTACTCCCCTTACCGATTTTACCACTGCGAAGGATGCAATCGCTGCAAATGTTGGCGAAACCATCACTCGCGCCTACATGAACACCAACACTCTGAATAAGATGATTGCTTCTGATGAGGTGAAAAACCGTTTCATGACGGTTACGGCAAAGTCCATTGCTGTTCTTACCCAGAGCGAAGCACGTGCTCTGATTGAACAGACCACCGACATCAAGATTCATCTGTTCGACAAAATGTATCAGCCTGAAGGCGGTGGTGATTCCGTCAAATATATCCCGGATGGCTATGTTGTTCTGGTTCCCGATGGTAAGGTCGGCGAGATGTGGTATGGCACTACTCCCGAAGAAGCAGACCTCCGTGCTGGTCTGACGAATGCTTCTGTTTCTATCGTGAACAATGGCGTTGCTGTCACTACCATTAAGGAACCTCACCCTGTAAACACCAACATCATCGCATCCGAAATTGTCCTGCCTTCCTTCCAGAAGATGGATGCTGTGTACTGCATTAAGGCTTACTAAGGCGAAAGGAGGAAAGCAGCATGGGAGACCAGTATTCCGAAGCGGCAGTCAAGCTGGGGCAGTACATCGCCCCTGCACTTGACCGTGAAATCACGGACGAGGACTACCCACTCTTCGACCTGCTGCTTGATTTCGCCAAAGACAAGATATTTGCACAGGGCTACCCCTTCGGTAACAGACCGGACGAGCTTCCCTCGCAGTATCAGTCGTTGCAGATACGCATTGCAGCGGAACTGTACAACCACATCGGTGCAAACGGACAGACGAGCTACACCAACAATGGCATTACTCGTGTGTGGGAAAGTTCCGATGTGGCGCAGTCCCTGCTGAATGAAGTAGTTCCGAGAGTAGGTGTTATCGGCTGATGTTCAATGGAAGCCCGCTAGATAAGCGCCCGCTGTGGTATTCAAATCCGGTTGGCAAAAAAACACCTATCGTGGACGAGTGGGGCAACGAAACCGGCGAATTCGCATACGAATCGTGGAGCAAACCCGCAAAGCTGATGCTGAACGTCAGCCCGCCTACTGGTTCTGCGGAAGCAAACCCTTTTGGAGCGTTCACGGATTACAGCTACGTTGTCAGTTCGTCCAGCAAAAAGCACAACACGCCGCTTTATGAAGGTACGCGCGTCTGGTTCCAGACGGACGTTTCAAAGCCCTTCAATTACATTGTGGTCAAGGTCGCAGAGCATATCACGGACACACTGTATGCGCTGAAAGAGGTGGCTGCAAGTGAAAATTAAAGTGAGGTTGAGCGATGCCGGACTTCGTGATGCGGAACGTCAGATACAGGAGTACAAAGCCACCCTGAACAAAAAGGCGCAGGAGTTTGCAAAGGCGTTGGCTGACAAAGGGCTTGACGTGGCAAAAGTTCGTTTTGCGAACGCACAGTATGCTGGTAGCAACGATGTTTCTTGCCATGTTGAGCAGAACGGAAACACCTACACCATCATTGCAGAGGGCAAGGCAGTTGCCTTTATCGAGTTTGGCACTGGCGCACATCACAACGGATATGGCGGTGAGCTACCGCCCGGCGTTGGTGCACATGGTTCCTACGGCAAAGGGCAAGGCGCAAACCGCAGGTGGTATTACTACGGCGAATCCGGCAATGCCGGTACGCCTGTCAAACAGGTAGATGGTAAAGGCCAGTTGAATTACACCAGCGGCAACGAGCCAGCTATGGCTATGTGGGGAGCTGTTGAGGAAATGGCTTCTCAAGTCGAAGCAACGTGGAGGGAGGTTTGGAATAGTTGATCGATTATTTCAATTCTATCTTCACGGCTGTTGCTAAGGAGCTGCGAAAGCAAGCGCCCGGCATCTTCGTTACTGGTGAAATCAACGACAGCAACGTTAAGAAGTTTCCGTGTGTGCAGATAGAGGAAAACAGCAACCTTCCTGTGCACATTGATTCTGCTGGACACAGCAAGTACGCTGCCGTTTCCCTTCGTGTGCGGGTCTACTCCAATAAGAACACCGGGCGCATTGCAGAAGCACGCTCCATTGTTGGCATCGTGGATTCTGTTCTTGAACCGCTTAAATTTTATCGCAAATCGTTTGCCCCGTTGAATGGGCTGTACAACAATTCCGTCTATCGGATTGATTGCAGCTATGGGGCAACAATCGGAGAGGACGGAATGATTTACCGAAACTAAGGAGGTAAACATTCTATGAGTACTGCTATCTCCGGTCTGAATACCACCCTGTATTGTGGCGACAGCGCAACCGCTCTGACGAAACTGTGCGACATCAAGGATGTGCCCGACCTGATCTCTGAGCCGAACCTTCTGGATGCCACCACCCTGTCTGACCCCATGCAGGTCAACATCTTTGGCATCATCCAGAGCGACACCAAGTCTTTCACTGCCAACTACAACAAGACTGACTACAAGAAGGTCAAGGAAGCTGGCTACGATGAGACTTCCGAGAGCAACACCGTGAAGTATTACGCCCTGAAGATGCAGGACGGCTCTGGCTTCACTTGGCAGGGTATGCATCAGGTTGGCTTGTCCGGCTTTGGCGTGGACGAGGTTGTGGAAATGACCATCAACTGCATCTTCACCAAGAAGCCTGAGTTCAGCGAGGCCCTGACTGTCAACGGCGGCTAAACCGCAAAAATCGAATCAATCAAACTGGGCAGAACTGAATAACGGATTTGGTTCTGCCTCTATTTATAAAGGAGAGCATTTATTATGGCTGCTAAGGTTATCAACTTTCATTCCCCCGATGGCAAGAACACTTACGAGCTGACCTTCACCCGTGACAGCGTGGAAGCCACCGAACGTGCAGGTTTTCAGATTGGCCAGTACACCCAGATGACCAATCTGCTGTCTAACTCCCGTGCCCTGTTCTACGGTGCTTTCATTGCACGGAACAAGGGCATCAAGCGCAAGGTCGTTGATGAGATGTTCCAGCACATTGAGGATAAGGAAGACCTGATGGGCATTCTGCTTGAGATGTTCATGGACGCTTCCAAGTCTCTTCTGGCAACTGACACTGAGGACAAGACCGCAAAAAATGCAACGTGGGAGATTGTGTAACCGCACAATCTCAGGAAGCAGACGGAGAGGGAGAGCCATTCTCCTTCTCCAAGCTGTTCCACGATGTAGAAGCCTATTACATCTCCATCGGCATGACCTACGACCAGTTCTGGTACGGCGATGTCTGGCTAGCGAAGGTCTACCGTGACGCAGAGGAGCTGCGGGAACGCAGAGCCAACGCAGAAGCGTGGAGAAATGGCTTTTACATGGCATCTGCGCTTTCCTCTACGGTTGGCAATATGTTCCGAAAGAAAGGGTCTAGCCCCATCAAGTACATGGATAGACCGATTCCCCTTACCCAAAAGGAGAAAGACGAGTATGAATACCAACGCGCAGTTGAGGCGCAGGAGCGAATCAAGAGAATGATGTTCTCTATGATGGAAAGTGATGGTGGTAGTGATGGCTGATGTTGATATTACGAGCTTATCCGTAGAGATTTCTGCGGAATCGCAGGGTGCAGAGCTTAATATCGACAAGCTCGCTACCGCCATTTCTAATTTGCGGACGAAAGGCAACGTCACAAAGGTTGTGAACAGCCTTGACAAGCTTGCCGGTTCTATTGCAACGCTGAAACAGGCATCCGCTGGAATGTCCGGGCTGGACAAAATCACCAGCTTTCTAAATGGACTTTCCAACGTCAACCCGACCGCAAGCGCAAAGAGCATCAACACGGTCGTGAGCGCCATCAAGAAGATTCCTGCGGCTGTGTCTGGTCTGAACGGCGTGGACTTTTACTCCATGTCTGGAAGCATTACTCAGCTTACTAACGCTTTGACTCCATTGTCCATTCTGGACGCATCGAGCCTTAAAGCTCTTGGCAGCGCTTTCAATGCGATTGGAAAGGTTCCAGACCTGACCGACAAGCTAAAAGCGACAGACCTTGATTCTTTTGCAAGCTCTTGCCAGAAGATTTCTGCTGCCCTTACTCCTCTTGCATCTCAGCTTGACAAGGTGGGCAACGCTTTTGCAAAGCTCCCTTCGCAGTTGAGCAAGGTGGTCACGCAGGCAAACCGTGTGACCGCAGCCAACGAAAAGCAGCGCAAGAGCTATCTCAGCCTGTCCAATCAGATGAACGGCTTTATGCGGAACATGGCAAAACTAGTTTCGTTGAAAGCTATTGCTGAGTATCTTGGCAAAGCTGTTGCGAAGTTCAATGACTTTTACGAAGCGACAGACCTGTTTCATAATGCTATGGGCAATTTGAGCGGTGAAGCAGATACGCTCATTAGCAAGATGCAAGGCCTGCTTGGAGTTGACCCGACCAAAGCGATGACCTACATGGCTACTATTCAGAGCCTTGGTACTTCGTTTGGTTTGACCAGCGACAAAGCATACATTCTATCTAAGAACCTGACTCAGCTTGCCTATGACGAAGGTTCCTATTGGAACAAGGACGTTGCAGAGACCTTTACCGCAATGTCCTCCGCAATCTCCGGTGAGATTGAGCCTATTCGCCGTTTGGGTGTTGATTTGTCTCAGGCACGGTTACAGCAGGAACTTCTTGCCTTGGGCTTTAACAAGCAAGTCTCTAGCCTGTCTCAGGCAGATAAAGCAGTCCTGCGTTACATTGCTATTATGAAGCAGACCGCCAATGTGCAGGGCAATCTTGAATGTTCTAGATCGGAAGAGCGTCGTGTAGGGAAAGAGTGTAGATCTCGG
>ERZ1031278.113-NODE-113-length-22935-cov-24.495542_pt1 | contig 22935 bp, 18 predicted proteins | sample MGYA00518738_ERZ1031278 | MGnify/ENA primary metagenome ERZ1031278 (study PRJEB33719, sample SAMN04261329) | wastewater metagenome | biome: periurban shantytown; feature: human; material: feces | host: Homo sapiens | place: Peru: Lima | collected 2012-07-26 ...
TGCGCCCTTGTCTCCGTCAAGGGTTTTCGCCCCCGTCCGCTTTCTGCGTTTCTCTCCGGCTCTCAATCAGCAGATTCAGCTTCTTTTGAACCGCTTCGCTCTGGAAGATGAAGGTCAGCAGCTCCATCACATCTTCATCGGTCAGAACGGTCGGCTCTTTCAAATAGGTGTCCAACATTCCGGCACGAGTGCAAAGCCGATGGGTTCTTTCGCTTCTGGTCAGCCGTTTCAGCTCGTTCTGCAATCGCTTCTCCTTGTGCTTAGCTGCGGTCAGTTTCTTCTCTGCAACATACTGTTCGTGTTTCAGCTTTTCAAGTTTTTCGCTCATAGGCAACTTCTCCTTTCTGATAATGGGCAAAACAAAAGCGACCAACTTTTTACGGTTGATCGCCTTTGGTGTACCAATTATTTAGAGGTGTCCTTACAAAACTCAAAGTATCTGTTTACTGCTGACCTCAAATCCGTCATACGGAATCGAATGTTGGCATTCTCCTTAAAATGAAATTCCGCAGGGGCTTCCTTTTTTGCTCGTTCATCTGCAATAGAATACTGCATCTTGTTAATTAGACGGTTTCCTTTGTCATAAGAGAATTCTTCATCCAAGTCAATTTGTAATGCCTGCTCGACTGTTTTGCATCGACTCATGCAGTCACTTATTGGCTTTTTCTTAATGCGTGTAGACAGCCATTCTTTGAATTCAGCCTTTCTCATTTTGCTTACCTCCAAAATGGATCTGAAATCTTTTCGTAGTGTCTGTTTTTGAGAATATCCGGAACAGTATCAACAGAGGGGAATTCTTCTGCTATTTCTTCACAAAGACACCAAAGAAGTTTATCGCCCATAATATCAGCATACTTTCCTCTTAATGCCTTCTCATACCATTCAATCAAGTTGTTTTCTGTTACAATACTCTGAATGTGACTGCGCCATCCAATCTGAGTGAGAAGCGAAACAATAATTGCTCTCTCTGCATCCTTGCAAACAATTACAACACGATCACTGGATACACTGTTAACAATATTTTCAGCCAATTCAACATCCAAGCTCAAGTGCTTAATTTGGATAGCTGGTCCCCAGTTAGAGTACATATCCAACCCACGGTCGGCGGCATTAGTCACACCCACACGATAAACTTTAGCATCTTGGATATAACTCGGATTAGAAAAGTCGATGCACATAATCATCTTAGCGAAATCTTCAAATTCAGCTAAAATCTCAAAGTTTTCGGAATCAACGGACACTTCTACCTGCAACTTTAATGTTTCTACCAATGTGGAAAACAAAGCGTAAACGATGATTTCGTAAATTTTATCAAGGCTTCGTTTAAGCCCCGGCTCCTGCCAGAAAGAATCAATAAATCTTTTTACGCTAAAATCTTCCTTCTTGGCTTCTAAGCAATAATTCAATGCGTCAGACAACTGACTGTGTTTATTTGTAAAACGCCTGTAAATATACGCTTCGACAGCACCATTGGTTCTTCGGTTTTCTTTTCCAAGCTCATTAACAAGTACTGGTGGGATAGCAGTATCGTTGAAAAGATCATCTTGGAACTTTGCACTGCTTGTGCATACCCGTCCGAGCAGAACCCGACATACATCGTCACGCCATTTTTTGCTTTTCGTTCGGTAGTCCTCAAGATTAAGCAAGTTGATATCTTGTCTTGTACGGTCACGATAGAGAATTTCTGCAATCTGTATTGGCTTGTACAAGTGAACTCTGGACTTGCGGATAACTGCATCCAATGCTTCCTTTGCTTCGTTTCTATTCGGCATTGTTTCCACCTCCGTTTAATTGTTTATTAGCTTCGTATTCTTTGAGGGCTACCATCATTTGTCCTGCGACAGCTTTAATAACTGGAACAGCAACAGAATTCCCGCACTGCTTTTTTACTTTTCCGTAAGATAACACAACCTTGTATGTATCGGGGAATCCTTGAATTCTTAGCATTTCTCTTTCGGTAGGTCTACGCTCATCGTTAATTAGAATATAGTTAGCTGATGCGCCAGCTCTTAGTGCCGAGGAATATGGATGGGGGGTAATTGAACCAGCCATATTTTCGTGAGAAATATAAGGTTTAGGATAGTTTTTATCTTTCAAGCGTTCAAGTCGAGATTCACGAATAACATCACGAACATAATATTTCTTATCTACATCTTGTTCAAGAATATCAGTAAGCTTTTGCTTTTTTTCATCCGGCATTGGGTCTGGAAAAACAAATTTTACATCATCCAGAAAACCAACTATGATAATTCGTTCCCTTTTTTGAGGAACACCATAATCTAAGGCATTCAGCACTTTTGCGTACACATGATAGCCTAAATTCTCAAGATGCTCCTTAATTATCCTAAAGGTATTCCCACCATCATGTGCGGTAAGATTTCTGACATTTTCGAGCATAAATGCTGGTGGGCGTTTCTCTTTCAGTATTCGTTCAATATCGAAGAACAGCGTTCCACAAGTTTCATTAGAAAAGCCATCTTTTTTTCCTATAATGGAAAAGGCTTGGCAAGGAAAACCACCCAAAAGAATATCAAAGTCCGGAATATCCTGCGCTTCAATTTTTGTAATATCTCCAGACGGATGTTCTCCAAAATTTGCTTCATATGTTTTACAAGCGTCCTCATCGAATTCAGATGAAAACACGCAATGACCACCAACAGACTCAAAGCCTAATCTTATTCCGCCAATTCCAGCGAATAGGTCTATGAATCTGAAATTATCCCAGTTCATGTATCTATCTCCTTTCAGCACAAAACGCATCGTTATTATTATAGCGCTATTATAGCGCTTTTTCAAGGCACTATGATAAATATTTACACTCACAATACTTACAGATTCGGGGGCAAGTGCCTTTGTATTCCCTTATGTAGCTGCGGTCAAAACATCAGATGCAAGCCCGACATTTTGACCGCATATCACCCCTAAACGCTACATTATTCCGTCCTGCTCCTGAACCCTGTTTGCTTGGCGTTCTCGCTTGCTTTCCTCCTGCGTTCCTCGCTGTACGGTGCTTGCAGCCGGATAGACAGTCTGGACTTGTCCAGCACATAGATCAAGCCGTCCTGGGCGAAGGATTTTTCCAAACGGCAAAGGTCAGGGTGCTTCTTGCTGAACGCTGCCAGCCGCTTCCGCAGTCCCGCAGCTCCACCATGCCCTTGGCACGCTCCTTTGCGGTGGCGTTGAAGTCAGGCTTGGTCATGATGCTGTTCTGCCGGTAGTACAGCTCCCCGTCCACCACGGTGTAGGAGAAGTTCCGCACATTCGGGTCTGCCGGGACGGTCTCCACGATGGTCTCATCCTCGCCCAGATCGGGCAGCTCCGCTTCCGCGTAGGTTCCACGGATATTCCGAATTGCGCCGCTGAGCTGCTCCGCAAGGTCTGCGCCCTCGATGGGCGCAACGGTAAAGTCCTGCCTGCCGTACTGCGTGCTTTCCGAGGTCTGCCGCCCCAGCACCATCTCCGGGTGGTCGATGAAATACTGATTGATGGAAAAGCCGTCCGCGTTCGCTCCCGGGTTTCGCCAGATACCCGTGTGTACCCAATCGGGTTCGATCTCAATGGGTCTGTCCCGCTTTTGAAGAAAGATAATATCCGAAACGACATCCGTACCGGCGTTGGCGCGGAACGCATTGTTGGGCAGGCGGATCGCGCCGAGGAAGTCCGCGCGCTGGGCGATATACTTCCTTGCGGCGCTGTCCTTGGCGTCCATGGTGTAGCGGGAGGTGACGAAGGCCACCACGCCGCCCGGACGCACCTGCTCCAGCGCCTTGGCGAAAAAGTAGTTGTGGATGGAAAAACCGAGCTTGTCAAAAGCCCGGTCGCTGACCTGATACTGTCCAAACGGTACGTTGCCCACGGCGAGGTCGAAGAAATCCTTCCTGTCGGTGGTTTCAAAGCCGGCCACGGTAATATCCGCCTTGGGATAGAGCTGCTTTGCGATTCTGCCGGTGATACTGTCCAACTCCACGCCGTAGAGCCTGCTGCTTTTCATGCTCTCCGGCAGCATACCGAAGAAGTTGCCCACGCCCATGCTGGGCTCCAGAATATTGCCGGTCTGGAAGCCCATGTTCTCCACCGCGTCGTAGATGGCGCGGATGACGGTGGGACTGGTGTAGTGGGCGTTCAGCGTGGAAGCTCTGGCAGCGGCGTATTCCTCCGGGGAAAGTGTGGCGTACAGCTCTGCAAATTCGGCTTTCCAGTTATCCTTGCTTTCATCAAAAGCGTCCGCAAGCCCGCCCCAGCCCACATAGCGGGAGAGAATTTCCTGCTGCTCCGGGCTGGCCTGCAAGCCCTCAAACTCCAGCTCCTTCAGGAGATGGATTGCCGCCATATTCGCCCGGAACTTGGCCTTTGCGCCGCCGATGCCGAGATCATCGTCCATGATGCGGAAGTTTTCCGCAGGCGGCAGCGGTGCGGGTGGGTCATGCTCCGGCTCGTCAAAGCGCAGGGTGCGAATCTCCACATCATAGGGGAGGTTGTTTTTGTCGGCGGGATATACCGCCACGGTTTCCTCGGTGTAAGCAGGAGCCCGTTCCGGCTGAGGATACCGCTCCATGAGCCGCGCGAAGCTCTCCCTGCTCTCCGCACGGGAAACGGGATAGCGAAGCGATGGGTCTCGAAGAGAAATATCAAAAAGCCCGATGCGCTCAATAATGAACGGCTTGCCGTTTTCCAGATACACCGTATCGCCCACAGAGTATGGGAATTTGTCCTTCTGCGAGACGGGAGCACTCTCAACCGCTTTAGGGTGTTCAACATCTGGTGTTTCCGGTTCATGCCGGCGGCGCTGCTCCACGTCCTCATCCGAAACATGAATGAGATCGCTGAAATCGAGGTTTTCCAGCTCGTTGGAAATAAGCTCCTGCAAAGAGGCGTACTGCCGGGTTTCCAGATGCTCATCATTCAGATAGCGCTCCAGCCGGTAATTCACAAGGTCGATGTTCACCTGAATGGGAATCTCATCGTCGGTGACGGTGGTGTAGGCGACGCCGACCTTCGCCGGGTCGCTGAAATCCGCCTCTGAGCCGTATTCGCTCCGGCAGAAGTCGGAGATCAGCCCCTTTGCACGCTCTAAAAGCGCCTGCTCCGCCTGTCCTTGCAGCTCCAGCCGGTACGCCTCCGCCTGCCATTCGCTTGTAAATTCCTCGGTTACGCCGTCTGCGTCCACATAGTAGCCGTGGTTTTCATCGTCCCATACGGCGTACAGAGTGCGGAAGCCCCGGTCAAGGCTCACCACATGGAAACGGTCTGCGGGGATAATGCTTTCTGCGGTCGGCTCACGTCCCGCTACCTCTGCGTGCGCCCGTTCATCTGGGTAATCGCCGTAGATACGCAGATACTTCCGTGCCTGCTGGTCGTAGATGGCTGCGCCGTCATACGCAAAGCCGTCGCTTTCCATCGTGCCGTCCACATAACCCTGTGCGGCTTTTTCTGCTTCTTCCAGCGTTTGATAGTCCCGTTTCTCATCAAAGCCGTTTTCAAAGTGATGATACACTACGACCTGATACTGTGGTGCCATTCGGTCGGCATAATCATCAATCATTTCTTTGGTCAGCCATTCCGGTTTTTGAGGAAGCGCGTCATACAGCTCCCGCATTTTGACGATCTGTGCATAGACGCTGCCCGCCCACAGGTGCTTTTCTGCGCGGTTGCCTGCGCCAAGGAAGTATTCGCAGTCTGCCCGCAAACGACCCAAAAGGCGATAGTCCGGGTTGTTTTCCAGCAGAGACTTTTCCTGTTCTGTGAAGAATTTATCTTCTCGGATGAGCTGCGCAATCCGCCGCTGCACCTTCGGCCACGTCAGTTCAACGGTTTCCGGGCTTCCGGCGCGGACGATAAAGAGATTGTTGCCTTCCTTGCCGCCGTACTCATGAGCGAGCCATGCGGCGGTTTCTTTTTCGCGTCCGTGCTGCTCCATATACCGCACTACAGCGTGTTTGCTTCCGATATTTCCGTTCCATGCCCGGAGCGCATCGTCTATATCGTCCTGCGAGAGCGGACGCAGCAGGTCGTGAAGCCGCTCATAGGTTCCCTCAAAAACCTCCTGATGCAAACGACTGCGGAATTCCGGTACATCCGAAAACAGCCGGATCAGCTCCATATCTTTTGAACCGAGGATGGTACGGCGCACAGCGGCGTTGCACTCAATCTCCGCATTTTCCCGGTCGGAGTGACCGCAGGCGTTGCGATAGGCCGTATCCTCCGAAACCGCTGCCATCACCACCGGCCTATAATGCTCCAAACGTTCCTGCACCGTGGGCTGAACTTGCTCTGCGGCGGGGTCGCGGAACACCCTTGTGCCATCTGCACCGAACTCCGCTTCCTGCGCGTCGATGGCGGCTTCGGCCTCATGGTCAACGGAACGCAGCGTGTAAATGTGGCGTTCACCTCTAAAGTCCGGCGCTTCGGCAATCGTCACATCATACTTATCGCGCAATTTCTCTACATACAGCTCTAAATTGTGCGACGGTACACCGCACATCTCCACACGCCCGGCGCCGGGGATATTGCGGGTGGTCAGGTTCATATTCAGCAGCTCCGCCGCCTGTTTTGCGTCCTCGCCGTACAGCTCAAAGAAATCGCCCACCTGAAACAGCACGAGGTCGTCCGGGTGGGCTTCCTTTACGGCATTGTAGTCATTCCATGCTGCGCTTCGCTCTGCGGTCTGCCGCTGAAGCTGCTTGTACTGTGTCTTTTCCTCCGGGGTCAGGAAACGGTCTTTGCGGATCAGTTCAGAGATACGCTTGGCGACGTTCGCCCAGTTCAGCTGGATTTCCGGGCAGTCCTGCTTTTTCAGCACGACGCCCTTGCCGCTGTGATCCTCACCGCTGTGGGATGCGCCGGATACCGCGTGGGAGCGTCCCCCAATGCCGTATTCATCTTTCAGGAAATCCGCCTGCTCTTTGGGGCTGTGTTTCTCTTTGAAATAGGCGTAGATGCGACCCTTGCTCCCTTCAATATTGCTGCCGCGGGTCAGGGTCGCGGCGATCTCGTCCTCCGTAATGAACCGCTGCACGGCGGGGATTTCTGCCATTTCGGTGCGGTACTCCCTGCGGGGCAGGGACAGCTCCCGCAAACCCTGCTCGATTTTGTCCGGCTTGTGGTAATGGAAGCGCAGCAGGCTCCTGTCCTCCCGGTAGTCGGATCGGAGCTGTGCTAAATCGTCCATGAGGACTTCGCGGAACGCAGGGTCTCTCAGCCGCTCGGCAAGCCGCGCCGTTTCCTCCGGGAAACCGCCGCCCCGCATATCCGACAGGCAGGAGAGATAGCCCTGCGCCCGTGCCTTTTCACTTAAATCCTGCCGGAGATACCATACGGCCTGCGCCAGCTCCGCGCGCTCATGCCCCGGCGCTTCCGCAAGCTCCACATTGGCGGCGTATTCGCCCTGAGTGAGAAGCTGCCCGATGCGCTCCGCCGCCTCCTGCCAGCTTACGACCTTTGCGGAGGTCAGGTATCTTGCCGCGTCCCCATTGGCGATGTGGATGCCGTCCTCGGCGTACCAGGCGGAATATCTGCCGTTTTCGGTGACGACGCCGTTGCCGCCGTGGAAGCTGCTTTGAAGAAACGCCGCGATTTCTTCCACGCTCTTGCCCTTGGAGAACTCCGTGGCGATCTTCATGCGGGCATAGTCGGCGTTGCCCTCCATACGCAGAATATGGTCGATATCCGCCTGCGGGATGGACATGGAAAAAGCGGAGGGCGTGTAGCTCTCCGCTTCTGCGATATATGCGATTTGCTCTTCCTCCGTGGGGAACAGGCTCAGTTGGTATGCCTGCGGTATCGGAGGCTGCGCCGGTTCCGCTTCCGGCGCGTCATTGGTCAGTTGTACACCAGCTCGCTGAGGATGATCTCCTCGGCCTGCGCTTTCAGGCTGTTCATCAGCCCCACCCATTTCATCTGATCGCGGGCTTTCAGCTCCTCCGTCACGCCCGCCGACTTCATCAGCTCCGGCATCATCTGCTCCAGCCTCCGGTTCGCCGTCTCGTCGATCTCCCGCAGGTGCGGGAACAGCTTCTCCGACAGCACCAGACGGCTGTACAGCCCCGGTCTGTGCTCCTGAAGGTAGCTCCTGCGCAGTCTCCCGTACTTGCCCAGGGGTCTCGCGTCCTCCGGCGTCTCGCTCAGCGTCAGGTCGGGAATCAGGTAGTCCCCGTTCTTGGTGTAGGTCAGCTCTGTCATGGCTATGGCTCCTTTCCGCGAGTTTCTCGCGCTCGTAATTCTTGATGGTGACTTCGATCTGCCGCAGCACCTCTCCGTTGATCCTGCTCATCGCCGTACCCAGCTCGGCGGCGGCTTCCGGGGTGTTGAAATCGAAGATGCTCAGGAAATCCTCATGCTCGAAGCGGTCGTCCGCTTCAAGCCCGCAGCGGGACATGAGCGAGTAGGCGATGCTGACGGCGGCGGCGCTTTGGAAGGCCGCTCCTACGTTGAACTCATCATACCCGTAAAGAAAGGAATCGTCAACGATGGCGAGGATATCCCGCTTATAGTCCCGCCAGTATTCCTCCGCAAGCTGAGACGCGATGCGCTCAAGCTGGTCAGGGAGCCCTCCTTTTCCGTCCACACCATAGCGGCTTTCCAGCATGGCGCTTACCGCGTCCGCGTGTTCCGCCCGGTATTCCCACAGGTAGCGACTCTTGGGAAATTCCCTGCCGCCCGTGTCCGATACGTCGAACACATACCGAAGCCTCGGCCTTTCGCCGCTGCTGTCGATGAGGGCGATGCCCTTGGAGCCCCTGCGGACATACCGGCCCATTCTTTGATTCCAGAAGTCGTACTCCGCGCAGGCGGTGGCGTCCGGACGCTGGGCGTGGATCATGACCTGCTCAGCGTAGGGGTATTTGTACAGCCTTGCGGCGGTGGTGAGAAAGCCCGTCCAGCCCCGGTAGCTGCCGGTGATCTGCCGCTGCGCCTCGTCCGCCATCTGCATATACGTTTGTAGCTTGCTCGGCATATTGCTCCTCCTTCATGGCATAAATTTAGAGCGCCCGGTATGGACGCTCTATGTAAGGGCGGTATTCGGTTTTCAGTCGGGGACTATACCGCAGTCAGTCCCTCCGTGATTTGTTTGAAAAAGTCTGCGCTCCAGATATTCAGCACGGAGGAATCGTGAATGAACGGCTCCACATCCTGCCTTGCCTGTGCGTAATCGATGCTGTCGAAGCGTTCCGCCAGCATCTCTTTGATTTCCGGCAAGGAACAGTCCGCATCGGCAGAAATATATCCGGAATCAATCAATCGTGCCCGAAGGTGTTTTTGATTGACGGCCGCACCCCTTGAAAGATAGAATACATAGTCGTAAAGATCCCTGCCCTTGATGCGGCTTTGCCACGCACGGCAGATGACAGCATGGATTTTTCCTGCGAACAGGGAGGGCATATCGTACAGCCGCACCTCATACGGCACGGGCAGCAGCCGGTATTTGTGCTCGAATGAGGCGAAGGCGGGCGGGTTAACGTCCACCTCGAACTTAATCTTGACCGCTTCATTCTTCGCCACGCTTCCCGCCACCTTTTCATCCGCGTAGAACAGCAGGAGATGTTCCTTTGTGTTCCCCTTCAGGAAGGCGGAGCGGATGGTGCTTTCTTTTGTCTTTTCCTTTTCCTGAATCTCCACGTTCAGCCCAAAGGCTTTCACTTCCTTCTCCAGCACGGGAAAGTAGGCCGTCAGGTCAAAGTCCAAATCCTCCGCTTCCAGCGAAAAATCCAGATCCTCGGAAAAGCGGTCGAGACCGTAGAAAATTCGCAGGGCGGTTCCGCCGTAGAACGCCGCTTTTTTGAAGAAGCCCGCACGGGACAAGCCGCAGAGCACAATTTCCTGCATGATCTCCTTCATAGCGTTCTTTCTGTCGTAGATATTCTCTACATGGTAGCTTTTCAGCATCTGTTCAATGGCGCTGTTCATGTCAAAGCCTCCTTAAAAGCGAGCAGAGCTTCTTTACGTTCGTGGAATGATACGCTCCGCTGTATTTGCAAACCTTATTTCCGTCCAGCTTCCCAATCTCCGATTCCTCAATCCGCAAATCCTCTGTCAGCAGCCGGAAAAGCTCCTGTGTGTTCGGTACGGGCGGCATAGTATAGAGCTGGTCGCACAGTGCCTTTTCCGGTTCTGCGATCCGGTAGAAATATTCGCCCTCCTGCACGAGCCGAAGCCCCAGCGGGAACGCCTCGGACGGCACATCCCGATAGGTGAAGGTTCCGAAGGGCGTTTCGTACTTCTTTTTCTTTTTCTTTTCAAAGGTGGCGCAGGTAACGGTATATACCGCTTCGGGAATCAGCCCGTAGCGGCTGAGGGCATATTCAAAGGAAATGTATGAAGGCCCGTAAATACTGCCCGCAAGCAGGTACGCAGGAGCGTTCCGGTCAGTTTCATATAGTCCCCTTGTAATGGGAAAGCATTCGCCCCGCTCCGCCATACGCGCCAACTTTGACTTCGGAGAACCGTATCCCTTCAATTCTTCCAGTAGCATTGCTGTTGTCTTTATCATATTTTCACCTCGCAGTCTTATTATACGCAACTATCCGGTGAAAATCAAGTGATTTCAAAAAATAGTGCGGATTCTTTCCTGCTCATTCTGTGCGTTTTCCGTGGATGTTACGCACTCGAACGGACATTTTTGTAAAGAGAATGGCAAACCGCATCTATTGAACATTTTTGCGGATACACGCATTTTGTCCAACAATGCGGCAGTGCAGACAAGCGAAGCATCACCATCTATTTCCCAAAATCAATATTTTTTTGATTTTGGGAAATAGAATCGTGAAAGCAAAGCCGGAGCGACCCGAAAGCCGCTCCCGCCGCATCCGCCTTATTCGTCCGTGTCGAAGTCCGGCACCAGCTCCAGCTCCGCGAAGTCCTCGTCGGTGATTTCGCCCAGCTTTTGCAGGGCGCTGTCGGTCAGCTCCCGCAGCTCGGCTTCGTCCTCGTCCAGGTATCCGCGCATTTCGGTGAGGGCGGCAATCAGCCCGCTGCGGCTGTCGCTTTGGTAGATGCACATGAGGTTCATTTCATCGTTGGTAAAATTCATCATAGCAGCTCTCTTTCCGCGCGCTTTGAACGCGCTGTCTTTTTCGGCTCGTTGACGGGAGGACAGAGCTTTGCCAGCACGGAGGGCTTCTTCTCCTGCCGTGCCGCCTGCGCCTGTTCCCGGCGCGCCGCCTGCGCCAGCTCCATGAGGGAGACGGGCTTGCCGGACTTTGCCTGTTCCTCCGGCTCTGCCACGGTCTGCTTCGGCCCGTTGTTGATAACGCCGTCGATCATGCCGTAGTCGTCCTCCATGGCCATCTCCGCGTTTTTGAGATAGTTTTCCGGCTTGAGGAAGTCAGGCAGCGCCTTGAAGCCCCATGAATCCACGTAATGACAGGATACCATGCCGTTCTGCTTCAGCGCCACGATGTCGCTGACGGACAGGCTGTGACCGCGAAAATCCTCCGGGCGGCGGATGTTGAAGGTCTCATACAGCACGTCCAACCTGTCCTGCGTATCGCCCCTATGGTAGAGGCCGCCCGCGTAGACGGCGGCGTAATTCTCCTTTTCAATGGAAAGCCCCTTCTGCGCCAGATACTCGGCGTTCATAAAGCGGAGCTGCGCCGTATTATCATTATCCCGAAGCTGATAGATGGCAAAGCTGTCGGCGGTGTTGTCGAGGAACGCCTTTTCATAGTCCGGCGGTGCGAAGCGGTCTTTGACTGTCTCCCATTCGGAAGCCTCCACGCCGAAGATACCGTCAAAGCTGCGGATATCCTCTGCATCGAAAGCCATGGCCTCGGTGTTGTCCGTGTGAAGCATATACACGCTCACGTCCCGTTCCATGAGCTCCAGCGCACGCTCCTTTGTCAGCGGCAGCATATTGGAATCGGTGTAGCCGTAGGCGTTCATGCTCTCAACAGAAATCGCAGGGTCGGGGACGCAGCCGTTGTCCGGCGCTGTGACCGGCTCCTGCTCCTGCACGGCGATCTCCTGCACCGGCTGGGCGGCAAGGCTCTCCGTCTCCCTGTCCAGTCCGCGCTCCTTGCAGATTTCCGCGTAATGGCGGTCGATATCCGTAATCAGGGAGGATGAGGTTCGGTTGATGGTCTCCAGCGATGCGCGAAGCTCGGTCAGCTCCCTGTCCTTGGCCCAGGTCGCCAGATACCCGAAGCTGTTTTCGCCTGTCTCAATGCCGTAATAGGCGCAGACGGCGAAGGAGATGCTCTCCGCCTGAATCTCCTCGGCGGCGCGGGAGAGCTTTGCCTTTTCCGGGTACTGTGCGTGCAAAAACTCCTTCACGGTCTGCTCGCCGCCCGTGAAGTTCAGCCCGTCCTCGCCCAGATACAAAAAGCCCTGCTCCGGCAGCTCAATGGGCGCTGCGGCAATAACGGTTGCCGCGTGGTTCACCACAACGTGCTCCTGAATGGTCACGGGCAACCCCGGATCGTAATCTGAGCCGCGCAGGTCATACGCATACAAGCCCTCCGGCAGCTTATCCCGGTCGATGCGCCCGTTGGAGAACAGCGCGGGCTTGCCGAACAGCTCGACCGCCTGATATTTTTCTCCGATTTCGTCCTTATTGTGGAGCTTGGAGTGGGCGATCTCATGGACGGCGGCGCAGACCGTCTGCACCTCGCTCATGCCTTCGCGGACAGCGATACGCTGTTTGTCCACGGAGAAGTAACCGTCCATATTCTCCGCCAGCTTCTCAAAGAAGATGGGTACGGGCGCACTGCGGCGCAGAGCTTCCATAAACATCTCGTAATTCTGCACGTCCCCCGTAAGGTTCGCCGCCAGCTCCGGCAGGGGCTTGCCTGCGGTCTGCTGCACGTCGAACACCACCACGGGCTTGTACATGGGGATCTGCACCGTCTTTTCCTCCGTGATAATATCGCCGTTCTCGTCCCGCAGGGGGAGCTTGGTGTCGGGGTCTAACTTCTGCTGCTCGATTTTCTTCTTGAATGGCGTGGGGGCGATGATTTTAATGCCCTTTTCACCCTTTTTGACGCTCCTTCCGAACTGGTCGCGCCATTTGTTGAAGCCGGCCACATGGGTGGCGTCGGGGCACTGCATATAGATGAGCATGGTGTTGTTGACGCTGTACTTGTGAAAGCGGCTCATGGTGGCAAGGTACTGCCTGTATCTGTCGCTCTCAAACAGCTCCTTTATGCCCGTCTCGATGCTGTCGGTGATGTCCTTGAGCCGTTCCTTGTTGGTCTGTTTTTCAGCCATTGGGTGCATACCTCCTTTGGATCATGGTAAAAACAGCGGCTCCCGCAGGGGAATGAAACGCCCGTGCGGGAGCCTGCGAGGGTCATTTGGTGAAGTCCAGCTTATAGGAGGAACGCGCGCCGTCGTCCTCCAGCACGATGAATGCGTCGTAGGTCTTGCCGGTTTTCTCGGAGTAGATACCGCTGGCATAGGCGCGTCCCTGCGTCAGAAGCGAGGAAGCCATCTTCTTCGTCAGGCTGATCTTCCTGGCGGCAAGGAAGCGGTTGTCCCGCCACAGCCCGAACTTGCAGCTCCGTCTTTCGCAGAAATAGCCGTTTTTGCTCTCCGTGACCTCTGCGCCGCAGCGGGGGCATTTGCCCACAACAGGTCTGCCGGAGGGGAACAGCACCTCCGCGCCGTCCACAGGCGCAGCGTCCCGAACCAGCGCTGCGACCATATCGCAGATGCCGGCGAGGAACTCGTCCGCGCCCGGCTCGCCGCACTCGATCTCCTTGAGGCGGTGCTCCCATTCGGCGGTCAAAAGCGGGGACTGAAGCTGTTCGGGCAGCACGGTAATGAGGGACACGCCCGCTTCGGTGGGAACGAGGCGTACAGATTTTTTCGCCTTTCTGCGCTCCGCAAAGCCCGTGGCCACCAGCTTTTCAATGACAGCCGCCCTTGTTGCGGGAGTTCCCAGCCCGCGCCGCTCCGCAGCTTCCGGCATATCCTCCTTGCCCGCCGTCTCCATGGCCGACAGAAGCGTATCCTCGGTGAAGTGTTTGGGCGGGGTCGTTCTGCCCTCTTTGACCGCGCAGGAGGAAACGGGAAGCGACTGTCCCTCGGAAAGCTCCGGGAGGGCCTTGTCCGTAAGCTCCGCATCCGCATATGCTTTCCAACCGGGCTGAATCACCGTTTTCCCCTTGGCGGCAAAGACATTTCCGCCGCAGTCCAGCCTTGCCTCGGTCTCCAGATAGACGAAGGGCGCGCTGACCGCCATAAGCACCTGACGGGAAACAAGGCGCAGCAGCTCCCGTTCGCCTGCGGGCAAGTTTTCCAAGTCCGTTTCGCCCGCCGCCATGGTGGGAACGACGGCGTGGTGGTCGCTGACCTTTTTGCTGCTGCACACCTGCCCCGAATAGACGGCTGCGGGCGGCTCCGTGCCGCAGATACCGGCACAGCACAGCGCCAGCGCGTTTACGCCGCCCTCCATATCGTCGGTGAGGTAGCGGCTGTCGGTGCGGGGGTAGGTGCAGAGCTTCTTTTCATAGAGGCTTTGCAGATAATCCAGCGTCTGCTGCGCCGTGTACCCAAGCAAGCGGTTCGCGTCCCGCTGGAGCGCAGTCAGGTCGTAGAGCGCCGGGGCTTTCTCCGTCTTTTCCGTCCGCACGACGGAGGTAACAGCGGCGGCTTTGCTGTTGCAGTCCCCGGCAAGCCGCTCCGCCTCTGCCTGCTCCTTCATGCGTTCGCCTGCGGCGGAGAAGCCGTCAAAGTCCAGATGGACGGTATAGAAGGTCTCCGGCTGAAAGGCGCTTATTTCCGCTTCCCGCTGCACCAGCAGCGCAAGCGTGGGCGACACCACGCGCCCTACGTTCAGTGTGCGGTGGTACATCACGGAAAACAGGCGTGTGGCGTTGATGCCCACCAGCCAGTCCGCCTTGCTGCGGCAGAGGGCGGAGGCGTAGAGGTTGTCGTACTCCGCGCCGTCGCGGAGATTGTCAAAGCCCTGAAGAATCGCCGCATCCTCCATGGAGGAGATCCAGAGCCGCTTCACGCGCTTGCGGCAGTTGTTGAGATTATACACTGTGCGGAAGATCAGCTCGCCCTCGCGCCCGGCGTCGCAGGCGTTGACGACCTCGCAAACGTCCTCTCTGTGCATGAGGGCGCGGAGGGTGTTCATTTGCTTCTGCTTGTCCCTCGCCACGGTATACTGCCAGCTTTTCGGCAGGATGGGCAAGTCCTCCCTTCGCCATTTGCCGTACTTTTCGTCGTAGGCGTCTGCGTCCGAAAGCTCCGCAAGATGCCCGAAGCACCAGGAAACGAGATAGCCGCCGCCCGAAAGAAAACCGTCCCCGCGCCTGCCTGCGCCGAGGACGGCGGCGATGCTCCTTGCCACGGAGGGCTTTTCACACACAACCAATCGGTATTCGTTCATATTCCTTTATTCCTCCTCATCGTTGATATCGAAATCATCCGGCGCGTCCCAGCCCTTTGCCCGCAGGAACTCCTTGCGCAGGGTGTTGTTCCCGCAGTCCCCGATGGCCTTCTCCACATACAGGTCGCAGTTTACGTAGCTGTATTCGTCAAAATAGTATTTGAAGTCGCAGTAGATGGATTTGACGGGCTTGGGGGTGCGGAGCAGCGCCTCCGCGTCCCCGCAGCCCGCTTCCACGGCTTTTACGATCTTTTGCCGGATGAAGTATTCAAAGGCTTTCTTGCCGCCCCGGTAGCTCGGATTCTGGGAAAGCACCTGTTTGACCATGAGCGCCTGCTCGCGCTTCATGATCTGAATCAGCTTCTCGCGGGGCGACAGCTCCATGGGCGATTCTGTGCTGACTGTCTGTGTCACTTTTCTTCATCCTCTCCGGCGTCCGTCTCGTCCTCGGCTTCAAACTCGTAATCCTCATCTTCCTCGTCCTCGCCGTAGTCGTAATCGTCCAGGTCGTCCGCCCCGCGGGTGTCGGCCTTGGGCTTGCGGAGCTTGAACCAGTACAGCGCACCGCCGCCGCCCAGCAGCAGGAGCAGCAGAACGGCGATTATACCCGTGCCGCCGGACTTCTTTTCGGGCGCGGTCTCCGCAGGCTCGGCGGGCTGGGGCGTAATTTCTGCGGCTTGCTCCTTGCCCGCGCACTCGCTCATATTGGTTCTGCACACCTTGCAGCCCGTGTTGATCTTGCCCACGGCGCATTTGTCCGTGCAGGAGCAGGCGGGGATGATGCTCTCGCCGTCCTTGGTCAGCGCCAGCAGGTCGGCCTCGTCCACAAGATTCAGGAAATGGACGTTCTCATTGCCCTTATCGTCTCGGTCGATGATGAGATAAAAGGTATTGCCGCCCTTGGTCGTCACGGTGATGAACTGCTTGCCTGCGCCGAAAGCGGAGCCGATATCGTCCATGAGCGTCAGGTTGCCGTCCGGGGTCAGGGGCGCGGAACCTCCGGCAGCGGCGTAATATTGCAGCAGCAGCTCCGGCAGTCCCGCCATATCCGTATCGTTTCCGCTGTTTTCTGTCGGCGCGTTCATGACGTCAAGGTATTTGCCGTATACATAGCCTGTCTGCTCCGGCACGACCACCTTGTACCAGCCGTTGCTTTCCTCCAGCACCTTCACCTCCGCGCCGTTGAGCAGACGCCCAACCACGGTGTAATCCGTGCCGGGGCCGGTGCGCAGGTTCAAATAGGTGCGGACGTTGACCACCTTTCCGGACTGCTCCCGTTTGACGGGAAGCGTCCAGCTCCGATCCCCGATGGTCACGGTATGGCTTCCGTCCGCATTTTCGGTCACAAGCACGGTCAGGGTCTGTCCGTTTGGGGTCTGCTCACCGGTATTCGTATTCTCCGGCTGTGTGGTTACAGTTGGGCTTTCCATGGTCGGGTCGCCCATTGTTGAATCGACCATATCGCCGCCTGCATAGGCCGTAACGGAAAAGACCGTCATGCAGAGCACGACGGCCAGCGTCAGGGCAAAAAATCTCCATTTATTCTTCATTCACAAAATCCTCCGTTTTTCTGTATTCGTCGGGCAGCGCCGCCGTGGGGCGCTTTTCCAGCATCGCCATCAGCGCCGCGAGCTGCTCGATGGTCAGCCCGTTCTCGCGGACGATGCCCACAATATCCGTGTTTTCCAGCTTCAGAATCTGCTCGTCCAGGGCTTTGAGCCGTGCGGTCAGCGATGTGAGCTTTTCCGCCAGCTTCTCGCGCTCCTGACGCAGCTTTTCAAGTCGCGGGTTCATAACATCCTCCTTTTTGCGTTGATATGGTTGTTGCTAAGGTAATCTGCCAAACTGGAGAAAATGGCTTCGCCAGTAGCTCGTGTCGATGGAAGCGTAGTGAATGGGGTCGCCGCAGTGGAGCATCCTGTTATTGCCCACATAGATGCCCACATGGGACGCGCCTGCGGTGTCGTAGGTCTTTTCAAAAAAGATCAGGTCGCCGGGACGGGCGCTTTCCGGGGAAACATAGGCGCACATACCCCGCAGCCCCTCCGCGCCCAGCCTGCCGAAGCTCCAATGCAGGCCGCAGTTGTTGTAGACATACGAAACGAAGCCGGAGCAGTCGAAGGAGGTGGCGGGCGTGCTGCCGCCCCAGACGTAGGGGTAGCCCAGATACTTTTCCGCTTCCTTTATAACTGCGGCGAACTGCTCGTCCGCCAGCGCTTCCGGGGGTATCTCGTACTTCTCATACTTGGTATAGTAGTACCGGTTCACATACGGGGAGCCGGGGAACAGGTCGGGGCGGTTGCCCAGCACGCTCATATACACGGCGTACATGGAGAGCTGATCGTGGGACATGATATGCACCGGCACATGGGAGAGGTTGAAGTTTTCCAGCTCCACATGGCAGATATAGTAGGTGTACGGCACCTCCGCCTCGTACTCGTAGCTTTGCAGGTTGCCGTTTTCGTCGGTGTGATAGCCGATATGCGTTTCGGTGCGGTATCTGGTTTCCGTGGCGACGGTTTCCGTTAAGATATACTGCTTTTCAAACAGCGTCTCCAGAATCCCGCCTATTTCGTCAATCGTCCATTCTCCGCCCTTGAGGGCGGTAATCATGGAAATGAGCACATAGGGGTCGTGTTCGATCTCGTCCAGGTCGAAATGGTACTCGTCGTAATCGTGGGTGCGTTCGTAGCTGTTCAGGTATTCCCGCAGCTCGTCCTCCATGGCGCAGTAGGCGGCTTCCGCCGCCAGCATATCCGCATCCTCCAGCGGATAGGTGGAGGCCGCAACGCCTGATACCCCGCCCTGAAACAGCGTGGAGCAGGAGGAAATGCAGGTCATGAGCAGCAGTATCGCAGCGGCGATACCGCCAGCAATGAGGAAGCCCTTTTTGTGCCGGACAAAAAAGCTGCCGAGTTCCTTGCTTCCCTCGGCGGCGCGCCCGGCCGCCTTCGCAGTGGTCTCGGACGCTTTGACGGTATTCCTCGCGCCGTTCCCCGCTTTTGCGGCGGCGTATTCCTTTTTAATGGCCTGCTTCTGCCGCCAACGGGAATAGGGGTTGGAAGCCCTGCCGTATTCCTGCTCGTACTGTTTGTTCAGCGCCTTGAGATTAGCTTTGTCTGCGGCGGCTTCCGCTTTGTCCGCTTTGCGGTAGGGCTTTTCCGCATGGGAGCGGTGCGCCGATTCCGCAATGCGCCAAGTGAGCTCCGCCGTCTCGGTCAGGGTGTTCGCCGCCTCCGTGCCGGGGTTGTCATCGCCCTCCTCCCGGAGCTTGCGGTGGACTGCGCTGCGGACGGTATCCAGCGGCGCTTTCCTTGCGGCGTGCGCCAGCCTGGAGGGCGGACGCTTTTTGTCCGCCTCCTCAAAGAAAAGGCGCGTCGTGACCTTGCCGCTCTCACTGTCCACAACGCGCTTTTTGACCTTAACGGTTTTCTTGGGAATTTTCGCTTCGGCCTTTTCCAGCTTAACCGCCGCCCTGTCCGCCTTGCGGACAGCTCGTTCCAGCTCCGGCAGGGCGCGTTCTTCCTCGGTGAAAATCAGCCTTGGCGAGCGTTTTGCCATATTCATCACCTCCTGATGGGACTGCTGATGGATTAAAAGCGTTATTCAAACAGAATTTCATCCGTTCTCTCCAGAAAATGCCGCTTGCCCGCCGGGGTGATGAGGGTATAGTGTCCCAGCTTGCCGCACTCGGTGTAGAAGTCCCTCACCAGAAACAGACCGGCGCTCTTTTTGACCGCACGGGGAAAGAGCTTGCGGTTCTTGTCCCGGAACAGATACTTCTTTTCCTCCAGATACCGGGTAAACTGTTTTTCGGGAACGCCCAGCTCCTTGGCGGTGGTGCGGATGTTGGTGCAGTCCGCAGGGTCAACAAAGGCGTCGTAATACTCCGCTTTGGGGAGGGCAAGCCGGAGACGGCGGGTCAGCTCCCGGTTTCGGGCGTTTTCGCTGCGCAGGCGGTTCAGGTACTCCGGCACGGCCTCGGGGTGCGCTTCCAGCGCATCCAACAGGCTGTCCGTCATATACGCGCCGTGCTTGCGGATGGAGGGAATGACCTCATGGGTGATCCAGCGCTTGAAGGCTCTCGCTTCCGGCTTTTTGGAACAAAGGATCAAATGATAGAGTCCGGCTTCACTTACTGCATTTATTTCAATCGTCTTATCGGCGTTCTGGGGGTGGGGTACTTCAAGTAACCCACCTTCATCCGAGTCCAATCTGGACATTGCGCGCGTAACCTGGTTCAATCCGAGAGCTTTGCACACATCAACCGCAACAAACCAAGGAGCACCGTCTTTCAGCACGGAACGTACCCGACCAAAATCTGCGCTTTCAAAAATCATAAGGTGGTTATCCATATTCTTTTCTCCTTCCTTACTCTGTAATGGCGTCCTTCGCTTCCTCCCCGGTTTGTTCGGAGAGGTCGGACAATTTTGTCGTGATGATTTTGTACAGTTCCGTATCCTTGGGGAAGCGGTCTACGAAGGGCAGGATCACGCTGCCGTAGAACAAAAGCCCCTCGCCCTCGGCGGATTGGGTCACATACGAGAGCTGATGGGGCGAGATGTTGAGCTGCTTCGCCAGAATCTGCCGGTCGCCGGAAGCCTGGTTGAGCATATACACATAATCGGAGTTTTCAAAGATGTTCTCCACCTCGCGGGAGGAGAGCAGGTCTTTGACGTTCTGGGTGATGCCTGTGGGAACGCCGCCCCACTTGCGGAAGCGCTTCCATATCTCCACCGTATAGGCGGCGGTCTGCTCCTCCTTCAAAAGAAGGTGCATTTCGTCGATATAGTAGCGGGTGGACTTGCGCTGTTCCCGGTTGATCGTGACGCGGTTCCACACCGCGTCCTGCACCACCAGCATCCCGATCTTTTTGAGCTGCTTGCCCAGCTCCTTGATATCGAAGCTGACCACGCGGTTTTCGATATTCACGTTGCTGCGGTGGTTGAACACGTTGAGGGAGCCGGTGACGTAGATTTCCAGCGCCGTGGCGATATACTGCGCTTCCTTTTCATCCTGCCTGCGAAGCTCGTTGTACAAGTCCTCCAAAATCGGCATCTTCTCCGGGCGGGGGTCGCTCAGGTATTCCCGGTAGACAGAGCGCACACAGCGGTCGATGATGGTCTTTTCCACCGGCATGAGGCCGTCCTTGCCGCCCACGATCAGCTCGCACAGGGACAGGATGAAGTCGGATTTCAAGCTCAGCGGGTTTTCATCGTCGCTGTAATTCAGGTTCAAATCCATGGGGTTCAGATAGTCGGTGGAGGTGGGCGAGATCTTCACCACCTGCCCGTGCAGGTGCTCCACCAGCGGCCCGTACTCCGCCTCCGGGTCGCAGATGATGATATCGTCATTGGTGACGAGGAACACGTTGGCGATCTCCCGCTTGGCGGAGAAGGACTTGCCGCTTCCGGGCGTGCCTAAGATCAGCCCGTTCGGGTTTTTAAGCCACTTCCGATTTACCATGATAATGGGACGTTTCTTTCCCTCGGTTTTCCCCGGTATTGAAGGTGTCGATTGTCTCTTTTCCGAGCGCCGCCGACAGCTCTTTCAGCGTTGCCGGCTCTGAGCCGCCGAGAAACAGCCGGGAATCCATATTGCCTATGATGGTGTCGGCATTGTCTTTATACAGAGCTTTCAACTGAGACTGCGCCTGCAAGACAAGACAGGCGGAAATCTCGCGGCTGCGGATGGTAGCCATGAGCTTTTCCAGGTTCGGTATCTGCCCGATGTTGGCGCACTCGTCGATGAGACACCGCACATGGACGGGAAGCCGTCCGTTGTAAACGTCATCTGCCTTGTCGCAGAGAAGGTTGAAGAGCTGGGAATACATGATCGCCACGACGAAATTGAAGGTATCATCGATATCGGAAATGATAACGAACAGCGCCGTCTTCCGGTCTCCGATGGTGTCCAGCTCCAGCTCGTCGTACATGGTGATCTCCCGCAGCTTCTGGATATCGAAGGGCGCAAGGTGCGCACCGCAGGAAATATTGATCGACTTAGCTGTTTTGCCCGCCGCTAAGCGGTATTTGGCATATTGGCGCACGGCGAAGTGGCCGGGTTCCCGGCTTGCCAGCTCCTCAAATATCAGATCGACAGGGTTTTTGAACTCCTCATCGTCCTCCCGCACCTCCATGGTGTTTATCATCTCAATGAGGGTGGCGAAGTTTTGCTCCTCTACCGGCGCTTCGTACCAGAGGTAGCCGATGAGCGCCGTGTAGAGCAGCGTCTCGGCCTTCTGCCAGAAGTCGTCTCCGGATTTACCGTCCCCCTTGGTGTTGGCGATGAGGGTCGTGACCAGCTTCAAAATATCCTTCTCACTGTGGATATACGCAAAGGGGTTGTAATGGTGGGACTTCTTGAAGTTGATGGAATTGAATATCTTCACCTTGTAGCCATTACGGAGCATGAGCTTTCCGCACTCCACGGCGATGCTGCCCTTCGGGTCGGTGACAACGTATGAACTGTGTAATTGCATGAGGTTTGGCTTAATGAAAAAACGTGTCTTGCCGCTGCCGTAGCCGCCCACCACCAGCACGTTTTTGTTCCGCGCCGTCTTGGGGTCTTGGGGACGGTTGGACATCATGAGCCGCTCGGTCTGGGTGAGAATGACGTTGTTCTCAAACTTCGGATCGACGTAAGGGGCGATATCCTCGGGCTTGCCCCAACGGGCAGAGCCGTATTCCAGATTTTTGCGGAATTTCTTGGCGTTTTTGCCCTTGACGTACACGATAAGCCGAATGAGCAGAGCGGCTGCAACGCCCACGCACAGGTCGATGGGGTGGAAGCTGGGTACTAATGAGGAAAAAGCAGTGGCGAATCCCTCCATGAGGTGCAGCGCCTTCCCCGAAAAATCCGTGCCGGGGGCAAGCCGCCACGCCTGCCCCAGCTTGGTGGCAAAGAGGGCGATAAAGACATACGGGATATTGGGCAGCAGGAACTTCTTGATATTCAGAGGTTTCTTCATATCGTGATGCCCCTGTTCTGGTTTCGGGATTTACCCGGCGTAATAGCCTGAACCTTCGCCTTGAGTGCTTGCAGATGCGCCAGCACGGAGGGACGGTTCTGCGCTTTGGCGGCGCGTTTAAGCTCATATGCCGTGTATTCCTTGAACGCCGCCGTCAGTGCGTCCGCGTCCCTCGCCTTAAAGAACACAAAGTATTTCGGCGGTGAAACGCTGCGGTCTTTCTTAACGGCAAAATCCACGCCGTATTTCCGGGCTATGCGCTCAAAGCCTTTGATATTGCTGTTGGTGATCTCAATGTTGGATACGCCCTGATTCTGCCCTATGAGCTGCCTCACCGTCTGCTTGCCGCTGGGCTTTTCAGGCGCGGCACGCGCCTTTTCCATGGCTTTGCTCTTCTTTTCGGAAAGATATTTATCCATCCCGGCCTTCAGCTCCCGTGCGGTCAGCTTGACAGCAGAGATGATCAGAGTGACAGTTCTGTTTTCAATTTCTTCCTGCATGGGTCATTCCTCCTTTCGTTCGCAGTGAGATTGATGGTATCATCGTTCTGTCACCGGAGCGGTCTTGCCCTTGCCCGCAGCCTTGGCGGGCTCGGTGGGGATCGCCATAATTTTGCTGCCCATCTTCAAAAAGG